>Ga0180732_1000278_pt1 | contig 47362 bp, 77 predicted proteins | sample KR11_01MetaG_FD_148674 | JGI IMG/M metagenome (GOLD analysis project Ga0180732, IMG submission 148674) | Groundwater microbial communities from the Olkiluoto Island deep subsurface site, Finland - KR11_0.1 MetaG | ecosystem: Environmental > Aquatic > Deep subsurface > Groundwater | place...
CCAGACTTGGAGTAATAAGTCAAGGACTTATAATGTCCATTTATGATTTATCATATGAGGTGGGTGGACGATTATATCCCTTTGAAGATTTTCTTGAACATAATGATTGTCCAATTGGAACAGATGTCACTAACATACTTGGTATCCAGAAGTATGAGATACCTTTGGAAGGCGGGAAGTCAACGAAACCAAAAGGCGCGTTTCCCATATATATAGTTCCCAAGACAGATGAGTTACGGATACAAGCATTCCCAAAACTTCTTGAAGAGATGAAGGGATTGCCATATGTGATGCGAATCAAGTTCGACGGCACTTCATTTACCACATTCTCATTTAATGGTGAATCGGGAGTCTGTTCTCGTAACTTAGAATTACACGAGACAGATGGGGATGTCTATTGGAAGATAGCCCATAAATATAATCTACCCCAAAGACTTGTAGATTACTGCAAAATAATTGGAAAGAATCTTGCCATTCAGGGTGAGATATGCGGACCAATTGTTATTCATAGTGGGCATAATCCACTCAATGCCAAGATAGATGATCTTCATTTGTTTTCTGTTTATGATATCAATGAACACAAATACGTGAACGATTCTATTGCAGAATCAATTGCGAGAGATTTAGGAATAAATTTTGTAACTTTATATGAAAAAGGGGATAATTTTAATTACACTATAGAAGAACTATTAGAAAAAACTAAAGATGTTTATTATCCGGGAACTAAAAATCAAATTGAGGGCTTAGTAGTTCGGCCACATGAATCCACATATAGTCATATCATCGGTGGACAACTAAGTTTTAAAGTAATTAATACTGAATATCTGTTAGAAGAAAAGTGAGGTAAATATGACTCGTAAAATATCTATAGGAAGTGATCCGGAATTTGGAATAACCGACAAGGATGGAATTCTCGTCCCAGCAAATAAAATTTTCGGGGGGTGTGGTGAATGCAATCCATGTGATGGATGCAATCGTACTAAATGTACAATTGATTATTCTGGATGTGGTGCTTGCGACGGGTGTGAGTATACCCCGGGCAGCAATCATTGTAATTATTGTGATCCATGCTGTGAATGCGATTCGTGTAGGGAGGAAGTTGGCGACTGTGATTTCTGTGCAGATTGCAGAGATAATATGGATCTCGAATGTGCCGAGATTGGATGTGATGGGAATAATGATATTGGAGAACTTCGCCCCCGTTATAGCAAAACACCCAACGATCACCATGATAACATCAAAGACTTAATTGGGGCAATAGATATACCATCCAAATATGAGATCCGCGCAGGGACGAATGTTGATGGGCGAAGTATTGGCGGGCATATTCATATAGGTGGATATGAAAAGGAAAAATATAATGAAACTTTTTTTAAAGATCTTTCGAATTATATGTCTCGATATGTGGGGATGCCTCTTCGGATGATAGAACACCCAGAAGATTTGGAGAAGAGAGGATACTCTGGATATGGATTTGGCCAATTTGGCCACCACCATATTACAGATTATGGTATTGAATGGCGAATGCCAGCATCATGGCTTGTTAGTTCTGATATAGCACTGTCAGCATTGTGTCTTGCCCGTATAGTAGCAGGCGAATATGATATTAATCCTCAGAAGATAATTATTCCAAAAATTATAGTACAGCGGAAAACAATAGAATCGAAATTTGTTGCACCGAGAATGATCGGAAAAATTGAGAGGATGCAGGACTACAGTAAATACAGTAAGGAATTGCAGCCACTATTTGAATTACTGATTGAAGGTAAGAAGTGGAAAACGGATATAGATATAAGAAATACATGGTGAACTCATGGCAACCGTTATAGAAAAGATGAAGGCGGATATTATATCAATTGGAAAAGCAATTGATAGATATAAAGAAGAAAGACCCGACCCTGTAAGAAACCAGCAGATTATAAATGGCTCGGTAAAGAAGTTAAATATGGAAAATATTTTTGCCAAACTCATGGAAGGTTCTGATCTGCATATGAAATGTGGGTGTGGGTTCGAATCCGCGGCATGTAATTTTGAATTTGGTATTGGTATTCAAGATTGCAATACGTGTGGCAACCACGTTAAGCTTGAGGTGAGTTGCCCGGGATGCGGAAAGACGAAGATGGTGTACAAAGATAATTTATACGAAGGTGATTGATATGAGTGATTTAGAAGCAACGTGGAAGAACCAAGACGACATCCCAGATAACAAATACTATTTTACGAATCATCTCGAGCCTCAGAAGAGAATGAGAGTATGGGTAACGCAGCAATTGGAAGATGTCATTGAAGCATTAAAGCCCTCAAATTACTTAACAGAGTATGTTCGTTTCATGAAAGGTTGTGATAATCTGAGTAGATCGTATCCCAACCACGAGGATCTTGGGCATATTGATTTAATCCGAATGGAATTTTGGCAACGGTATCAGATGACCGTTAAGTTAAAAATAAAACCAATGATCAGAAAGATCCGCAGGATGGAAATCAAGAGAGATTTAAAACGTATGGGTTTCTTATGACCTATTTCAGGCAAATAATCTTTCCCCCCATACCCGCAGCAGTTGACCCATCCCCAACCACTTATAATTTTAGGTATTGGATCATCGGGACAATTGATCACCAGACAGAGCTCTGGGTTAAGTGTCCTATATGTTCTTATGCATTTAAGTATAAGAATATTCTCACTAATATAGACAGGATAAAGGAATATCTTGTTGATTATGAATCCTATCATTATAGAATGATTATTAGAAAATGCCCAAACCCCACCAACGTAAGACATTTGGTGATATGATGACATATTTTAGGCAAATAATCTTTCCCCCCCTATTAAAACCCTCTCATGTTACTGAGAGATATGGGATAGATAATACTGTATTGGGTTCAGCTACCGAGATAAAAGTATATAAACCAATACTCCAAGATAAATCAGTTGACTTCTGGTTTGTAGATGTGTTTGATCTTGTAACCAAGATAAGCAAACTTCAACTGGTTGCAGCATGCCCGGTATGTGACACATCATTTATAATGCGACATGATGTGCCCAATAAAGAAATAATGCGCCGTGCATTGGTTGAAAATAAGAAGTTTTATATTTCATATGTAAGGGATCATTGCCCATATTGTTGCCCGGGGAATGCAATTACTGATATATATTAAGGAGGTAGATTTTTATTATCGATCGTTATAACATTAAATTTTTTAAGAACATGGTCAGAGTGGCATCGGGGAAATTGAATGCAGTTGATGCTCGGTTTTTTTATCAGGAACTGAGGACATTAGAAAAGTATTGGATGGACAGATACTGGGATAAAATAAATAATGAATCGCTTTTGATAGTTATAAATGGTAAGAACTTTTTCAAACGGCGAAAGGTATTACGGTTGGCAGGTATTGAAACATTGGGGGATCTAATAGAATATCTCGATATAGTTCCCCAACAGATGTCCGTGAATAGCGTAATGGTGGATGATATTACTATAAAAATACCTGGCATTTATGTACTTCAAATACTTACGAGGGATGAATAATGACAGACGTAAAAGATATTATTAATTCGAGGCAGCTTGGTAAGGGGTTTATTATCTTTCAAACCGATAGTGGATATTTTATTGGGTTTCTTTTGAATGGGGAAATACAGGTGACTAAACAGATAGATAAATCTGCATACAATACGATTGAAAAAAGTAGCAGGGGAACACCATAAATGATTAAATTGGGAGATATTCTTTATGTTAAACCGGGCATCGTAGGTCACAGATATGATAGGATCCCGGTGATAGTATTTGAGATTAGAGAAAATTTTTATAAAGTAAGATTTGTAGTACCCGGAGAAGGGTATCATGGCGAATGGGCTTTTTCACTGGATGATATGAGACATTATTTAGAGAGGTAATAACATGACAACAATAGATGAAATAACAATGGAATTATTTGAAGGAATAAAGACAGCGCAGAGAGAAGGCAATTTGCTTTTCTATCTCAATGAAATAGCAAAACGAATGGTGGGACCAACAACGCAAAATGATTGGCGAATCAGAAGAAGGGAAGAAGTAAGAGTACCACCATCCCCACTAGAAAGAATTTCCGATCCAGTAAGAGATACAGTAAGGGTGGCAAATTTATAAAGAGGATTTAATATGGCAGACTATATATTTTATCATGGGAAAAGTAGTGTAACTGGAAAAGAACTTAAGAGAGTTCTTGGTATCGATGGAGGAACAGAAGGCCCAAGCTCAAGACCAAACAAAGTTATTCGGTGGGGCAATAGAGCAGACATGCGATTCAATGCAAGTGGTGCAGTCTTGAATACAAAAGCTGCATGTAACAATGCATCTGATAAAGAACGAGCACTTACTCTGATGGCAGCAGCTCATGTCAATGTACCGCCAGCAATGACAAGATTCGATGGCAACTTACTCATTGGGAGAACAGCGACACATATGCAGGGCAATGGCGCATTTCTTATCACTAGTCAGCGAGATTTTGATCTGGCTAAAAATAGTCTTGGGTGCAGCCATTTTATGGTGTACGTCCCGACAATCAGGGAATATAGAGTATATGTATTTAAGAATGAAGTAATTGCAGTAAGTGAAAAGCGTATGACGGATCATTGTACCAGTTTACACATCCGAAATTTCGGGTCAGGGTGGGTATTCCACTATATTGATGATGCTCCTGATGAAATTAAAGCTATTGCCAAGGCGGCAATGTCTTGTCTTGGATTAGATTTCGGCGCGGTAGATGTAATAAAAAGTGTTAATAATAATCTATATGTACTCGAAGTTAATACAGCGCCCTCTCTTGTTAAAATTCGTGAAGGATCGGAAGAAGTGGAACAGATGCCCGCGTTTCAGATGTATGTGAATAAGTTTAGGGAGTGGCTCCATGCCTAGTTATTTTAGGCAAATCATTTTTCCACCGAAACCTACGCGGGTAATTGTTGCTCCGACAACAGCCAAGAACGAAACCCGATATGGAACAACCGAAATTCAAACACGGGCTCTCTTTGAGTACGTCCATTGTCTTAAAAAGAATGAATGGTTTTCGATGGTAAAATGTCTCACGTGTCCGGAGGCAACCAAAACACTCGAAGAGATTATGGAAAATAACATTGGATGCTTGGAGAATTAATAATGACTCTATGTGAATGTGGATGTGGGGGAGAAACGAATATATATATGGGAATTCCAAGAAGATTTATTAAGGGGCACCAATGGATCGGTAAAATAAAAAGTGAAGAATTTAAAAAGAAAGTATCGGTTTCGTTGTCTAATAGACCCGAAGATATTTGGAAAAAAATAAACATCAAACCTACTTCAGTAATATGGTATTTGTGGAACAATGAATGTTGGAAATGGACTACCAAAAGTATAAATAATAAGGGATATGGTATGTTTAGTATAACTAAAAAAATGTATCTGGCACATCGTATAGTTTATAAATTGGTTTTTGGAGCAATCCCAGATAATTTATATATACTTCATCATTGTGATAACCCACTGTGTTGTAACCCATCTCATTTATTTCCCGGTACCCAAAAAAATAATATGGAAGATATGATCGTAAGGGGAAGACAATGTTGTGGTGAAAAAATATCATCCTCTAAATTGAAAGAAAAGGATATTTTAGAAATAAGAATCTTATATTCTACCGGGGATTATTATCAACGAGAGTTGGGGGAAATATATGGTGTTGGAGCCGATGAGATTTCCCGTATAGTTAATAATAAAATGTGGAAACATATTCGGGGTGATTAATACGGGAAATATTTTTATGCGTGTATTAAATGTGAAAACAGCATTGGAGACGTTACTATATGTTTTTCAAAATCAAATGGAGATGGGAAAAAAATCCCTTATCCTAACATTAAAACACAGAGACGGGTATGTGGAATATTGTAGGGGTAATATAGATAGTGTATTTAAAAATGAATTGGTTGGGGACATCGAGTGTGGGGATCTGCTATTACTGGAACACTATAATGATGTCGAGAACAGGCTTACATTCTTTGATAATAATATAGGGATGCATGCATTAGCTGAAATCGCAAGTAAGCTGACTAGTTGCTGCAACTTTATAGTCCCAAGAGATGGGACGTTCGTATATGTTATGATTAAGGATTGCCCAATGTCATCATATAGTATACGTAATAATGATGTGATTTCTTCTATGCTTTATGGGAATGCGGGAAGTATTTTAAATAATGTCTGTGGTAAAATTGATGGCCCTCGTGGGCTTTATGCAACAATACGGTTGTAAAATAGAGAGGTAAAAATAATGTGTCGATTGGTATATATGAGTTCAAATAAAATAGATCGAACGTTTTTGGCGAAACTGTTCGAAGAATTGGAAAAGTCTGCCGGTGGCGATGGTAATGGTATCGGTGGATTTGTTGATGGACATCCAATTATAAATAAATCGGTGGAAAAGAAAGCAAGTGAATTTGCCGGTAATCTATTAGATCCTGCGTGGGATAATGGAATTCTTTTTCATACGCGAAGAGCTTCTGTCGGGCTAATCAATGATTCTAATTGTCACCCATATATCTATGGGGATACAATTACAATTCATAATGGCCATATTGATGGCTATGGTGTATTGAAGTTGATGATGCTGGAGAATCTTGAAAAGTATGAAGTGGATGGGTGGACAGCAGAAAGTATCTCTGTGACAAGTGATAGCGACATACTTTCTTATTTCATCTGGAAGAGGGGATTCGGTATGGCTTCTATGCTGGACTGTGGGACGGTAGTGACTTTATATCCAGATGAAGTCAGAATGTATAATGGTTATGTTTTGGAAGCAATTCAGGTTAGGGACGAATGGATATATGCTTCTGAGTTTTCAGATAAAATGGGAATGAATGCAGAACAGTGGTTGGTATTTGGAAAAGGAACCGATCTTACAATATCAAGTGATGGTACTTGTGTTTTAAATACTGGGTTTTACGTTGATGGAAAAGAATTATTTGCAACAAGACAAAAGAAAAAGGGAAAAAATAAATCTAATATGGTAGAGGTAATATAATATGAAAAAGAAAATACTCGGACATGTTTGTGGCACAAACATAGTAGCTGTTTGTAAACGGGAATCGATTGATAAATATCTACCGATATTTAGTCAATACTTTGAGATATGTGGGAATAGTATGGATAACTGTCGCATTGATACTACAAAGAATGCGATTTTTTCCTTTGTTAAAACAGACAAATTGCCATCGTGTGATCACTGTAACGGGGAGAATATATCTATTCCAGACAGGTGGAATTTCGGACCAGAAGATCCGATATGGGAACACATGCACGTGACCCAAGATAGTGCTAACTTCATGCGAACCGAAGTTGCTGATCATAAAAGACAACTATGTGACAAATCAATGCTCTTGAGTATTGTTGGCTCAGATTATAATCGGGTTATTGGTGAGTTTTGTCCACATAAAAAGATATTAATTACAACAGATTGGACACACAATGATTTAAAAATGTCATTTGTGGGTGATGTTTTATCACACATGAATGAGATAGGTTTGCTTGATAAGAGAGTGATTGTGAAAAAGAAACCCATTATAACTCTAGGAGCAGATCCAGAGTTTGAATTCATTGATCCGGATACAGATCGGGTTTTGAATTGCAGGGAAGTGGGTATACAGGATAGGGTTCCATTACGTTCCGGTGGTAGTACTGGGAGAATAGGAATTGATGGTTCTGGACAGCAGAGAGAACTCAGACCTGAACCGGGTAATACACCGGAAGAATTAATTGCAAACTTTGAAAAATTAATTCAGGAAGGGCTCGATGAAATATGGTCACTTCAGGGAGAAAGATTTTCATGTGGCGGGCATATTCATATAGGTGGTGTGGAAAAATCTGATGAGTTCGGAAAACTATTGGATTATTATCTTGGGGCACTTGATACATTAAATAGTCAAGCAAGGCTAAATTCTGGATATGGAAAAATAGGTTCTTTAGATAATGTACGTAAACAGGACTGGGGTATGGAATATAGGACGCCACCAGTAGGGTGGTTGGCATCAAAAGAGCTTGCGAGAATTACATTAAAGATTGTTAAGCTCGCTGCAGAAAAACATTTCTATGGTGATGACATAGAGATCGGTGATAATATCGGAGAGGACTTGGAAGCGCTCGGTATAACTGAAGATGAAATTAAAACTTTTTTTAGTGAAATTGAGAAGTATAAAATCCAAGGTCTACCAAGGGATTTTAAGAAGGCATGGGGACACAAGATCCCACCAAGATTTTCTCTTGAATTTCGAGATGGGTGGAGTGTCGCGGTTAAACAATACCTAACAACAATTGTTAGGAAGATGGCGGCAGAGGAAGACCTCGGCGGCCGATGTGTCTTCTATGGTTTATCTTCGGATAGGGGAAATGTATTTTCGGTGGTTATGGGTAATATGCAGGGTATAGATATGCCAGAACATTATGGGTTTATGCCACCACTAAAAACTGATGCTGCTAAAAATCACGTTGGTATGCCTCAGAGTATTAGAAGTGATCTATCTGAAGCCAAGAGTATGGAAGCTACCATACTTGAAATTATTAGAAGAACAATCGATCCACCAAAACCCAAGAAGAAGATTGTTAAAAAAACAGTTGTGCAGTCAGTACCAGTAGAAGCGGATAGATTGAATGCAGCAAGAGCACGTATAATGGATACTAGTGATGATCATTGGTAAAGTATAAATGAGGAGAAATAAAATGAAAATATTAAATATGGGGGAATAAAACTGAATATATTGAGTATAGAAGATTGTGCGTATATTGCGGGAATATTTGATGGTGAAGGAACTGCACAAATTCAAACTCATCGCTCTAAAGGATGTCGTTTGGGATATAATATTAGTCCTAGAATACAAATACCAAATAATAATAAATCGTTGATAGATTGGATTCACGAAAAGATTCCCGAGTTTACATTATGGAAACGATCTCCTAGGAAGATAACCCATGCGACATCATATGTTCTTGTTATAAGTCGGGCTGATAATATAATAGAATTTATTAATCAAATTTTCCCCTACTTAATTGTTAAACGAGAACAATGTAAATTAATTTTAGAATATTGTCATATGAGATTAGAGAAGAGGAAGACAAATAATAATGCTCCGCTTGGAAATCAGGAGATAGAAATGTATAATAAAATGAAAATATTAAATCGAGAGGGGGAATAGTCATTTGCGGCATCTCGGGGATAATCCCCCTTTCAAAAACCATAACCAAGACAATGATCCTTGATGTTATGAAGCATCTCTTAATCGAAAATAAATCGAGGGGAACCGATGCAACGGGAATAGCATCATGGGACTTAGAAAAGAATGAGATATTGGTTTCCAAACAAGCCGAAGAAGCTAAAGACTTCATACCAAACTTAACCGAGGAACATATCTTGGGTCCAACTATCGGCCATAATAGAGCGAAGACCAGAGGAGATCCAGCAGATCCACACAATAATCACCCCATGTATGGTGAGAAATTCTGTCTTGTTCATAATGGAGTTGTCCCGACTATGAAAAATCTACCAGATTATAAATATAAGGGGCAATGCGATACCGAAGTATTGCTTTCATATATTGAACAATTTGGTATTAGAGATGCAATTCCTATGATAGATGGTAGTGCAGCAATCGCTGTCATGAGCCCAGAGGATAAAAAGTTTTATCTATATCGCCATACAAGCCCACTTGTTCTGGCATATTTTCCGGGAAAAGCATTTGTATTTTCAAGTACAGAATATTCATTAAAAAAGATAGGTACAATGCTAGGTGTTGAAAAGTTGTGGGGTATTTTCTCCACACAAATGATCTCGGATTTTGAAGAAGGACAACTCTTCACAATTAATATGAATACACATGAAGTAGAACCGGACAATATAAAAGTTGCATCCGCTACAGTAAATGCAAGCTGTGAGATGAATGAATATTATAACAATCTTCCTGCTAGAAAAACATATGGTGGATTTAATACTGGCTATGATTAGAGGATATTATGAAAAAATTAATCACGGGTACCTCGATGATATGTTACCGGGGAGTTGAGGAACATCTCGATGAATATATAGAAATATTTAAAAAGTATTTTGACAATATTGCCCACCACCATCTGGTAGAACACTATCTTAATAAGAATGTTATCCTGATATATTCACATTTTCCTTCACGTGTTCAGTGTCGCGGGTGTACACATCACCGAATTGATATTTCCATACCCAATGAAACAAATAAAAATGTTCCAGATGTATTTTATGATACAAGAACAGGAGATATTCCATGCAGCCGTATAGATAAAATTAATTATAGTGGAAGACATATTGGATATTATTGTCCCACTCATAATATATTATGTATTGGGGACATAGCACACGAAGGTGGGCAGGAGAATCATGTTCGCAATTTAATAGAAGGACTGGAGAAAAGAGGAATATTTAAACGGAAAGAAGGAAAGAGAGATAAACAAATCGTAACGTTGGGAGCAGATCCAGAAATGGAAACGGCGGTAAATGGTTCTATGGTATCCGCCTTTGAGCTCCCACAAATGTGTACACGTGAAAAGGCATACATCAGTCATGATGGAATGACACAGCCACAGAGAGAATTGCGGCCAGATCCCGCGAATACACCAGAAGAACTGGTAGAGAATATTAGAGATCTAATTAAAATCTCATCTTTCTTTGGAGAAGAATTAACCGTGGTGGGGAAAATAGCACCCCTTGGTGGACATATTCATATAGGCAATGCTTCCCCTTCAAAAGAATTAACAATGGTATTAGATTATTTTTTATCACCGCTTAATGAATTCAATAGTGAGTTGAGAGTGAAATCTAAATATGGAAAGCTTGGTGATGTTCGTGCTAAACCACACGGATTTGAATACAGAACCCCTCCTGCAATATGGTTACTGACACCAACGCTAGCAAAGATGGTTCTCGAAATAACAAAGGATGTTGTTGAAAAGATCATCAATGGAATTGATGTAGAAATATCTGATAACCTTAATATTGATGAATATAAAGATAATGTTGAGCAGTTGGGATTTACCCGTGAGTGGGTCACTCAATTTATAGGTGAGATTGCTTGGGCAAAATCTAACATAAACGAACCACTGGCAAAGACATGGGGCGTAGATATTCCCCAAGAGTTTAAAATTAAAAAGTTATATCGAAGTAAACCCAGACAAGGACACCCGTTTGAAGAAAGACCATCGCCCCAACTAGTTCTCGATTCCGAGTTCGAGGACGAGGAGGAAGATGAATAAACAGAAAGTTGATGTGCTATTTTTTGATAAAAATGCATTGACAATGGGGGAAACGGAAAAAAGAGTAAGGGGGTTTCTCTATCTTGAAAAGAGACCAAGTGGAAAATTCCTATGCTTCTGCAGAGGGGATGATATCACTGCAATTAAATTGACAAAGAAGATGTATAAAAACCTTAATCGATTTACATCGGGAGTAAGAATGGAACGTTGTTATGATCCGGAAACAGAATGGGAAGAAGAATGCAACAACGACGAAGACCTAGATGAAAATGATGTATACTATATAATGGATAGAAGATTTCCAAGACAGAGAGGCTGGCAATCCAATTTGCCCGCAACAGTTCCTACTGTACCGAAGGCGAAAGCACCGTTTGTTGTAGAGATGTTTAGGTATAAGGAGAAAATATTATGAGTGAATATTTACGGCCACTTTCACCCTCATCGGTGAATACTTTTTGCAATTGTCCACATAGTTTTAAATTAAAATACATCGATGGTATTAAATTTCCATCGGGAGAGGCCGCGGCTTTTGGAAGTTGCATACATAAGGTTCTGGAAAAATTCTGGGATGAGTATGTGGCCGGGGAAGATGTGGAAAAGGCTATACAAGAATCAGTAAATAAATACTGGGATAAAAATATAACAGATGAATATGACGAGGCGGCACATGATTGTTTGAATCATGCTATAAGTATAATAAAAGAAAGATCTAGTATGATGCCATTATATACGGAATATTCATGTGTAAATGATGCGAATAATACTATTGCAATTATAGACTTGGTAATTCCCGGGAAGATTATAGATTATAAGACGAGCAAAGTTTATACTGTAAAAGCAAAACAACCTAACATTGTCCAAGCTACAATGTGTAGTATGAATTTAGAACATAAAACCGGGCAAATAATAAGAGAAGTCGAGTTTGAATATCTTCGTTGGGGAAAATACCAGCGTGTATTTATTACTGATGAAATGATTGAGGATATGAATATATTAATATCCAAAGTTAGAACTGATATTGAGAATGACGTGTTTCCGAAGAACGAGAAGAGCTGTTGGTTTTGCGATTATTCTTTACTATGCAAAGCAGACAAGAGAGCGTTAGAAAGATACAGTAAGAAGGCAGAGGAGAAAACATGCAAGAAATTTTTAGTCCAAACTCAATTGCCGTGATTGGTGCAAGCAATGATGAGAAAAAATGGGGCGGTAAAATCGTAAAAAATATTATAAGTGGGGGTTATACGGGCGCCATATATCCCATCAACCCAAAGGAGAAAATAATCCAAGGGTTAACATCTTATCCATCTGTATTGGAAGTTCCGGGTGAGATTGATTTAACAGTTATAGTAGTTCCCGCTCCCGCTGTTCTTGCCGTGGTGGATGAGTGTGGGGGAAAGAATATTAAAGGGTTGGTTGTTATATCCGCGGGGTTCGCTGAGACGGGAAATAAGGTACTGGAAGAAGAACTCCAGAGTAAAGTTGATCGGTATGATATGATGATGGTTGGGCCGAATTGTCTGGGTATTGCCAATAATTCAATAGGACTCAACGCTTCAATCTTACAAGAGCTGCCCAAGAAAGGAAACATATCCTTCATTGCTCAGAGCGGAAGTTTAGCGTTGATGATTGTAGAATGGGCAAAGGAAAATGATATTGGGTTATGTAAAGTAATCTCTACTGGTAATAAGACAGACATTGATGATGTGGATTATCTAGAGTATTTGGACGCAGATCCAAACACAAAAGTAATTGGTATATATGCTGAAAGTATTAAGAGGGGTAGGAGATTTCTTGAAGTCGCAAAACGGATTAAGAAACCAATAGTGATATTAAAAGTAGGGCGAAGTAAGAAGGGAGCCGCTGCTGCATTTTCTCATACATCAAGTATGGCGGGCGCCGATGAGATTTACTCCGCTGCTTTCAAACAAGCTGGGGTACTACGTGTGGATACCTTGGATGAATTCTTTGATGCCATACTGGTCTTATCTACACAACCATTACCAGAAGGAAATACTGCGGGTATAATTTCTAATGGCGGCGGTAATGGCATTATAGCTACTGATGCTTGTGAACAGTATGGGATAGAACTTCCTGACCTGACAGAGGAAATGATTGAAGATGTGAGGAAAGTTATTCCGGGGTATGGGTCAGCAGCGAATCCAGTAGATACTGCTGCACGTTCTAGTATTGGAACATATGGAACAATAATCAATTCGTTTATAAATAACTTTGATGCGGTAATTAGCCTCTACGTCAACGATGCAACCGCGGATCCAGTACCATCTGCCACAGAAACTGCCTTGATGGCTGGCAAGAAACCAATCATTGTTTATATGGGTGGGGCAAAGAAACGGGAAGAGGGAGTTAAAATATTAAAAGAAGCAGGCATACCGATCTATAGTTCACCAGATCGTGCAGTAAAGGCACTTGGGTTTTTGATACAACACAAAAGATTTTTGGATAGTGTTAAGTTATGAGCAATAATAATATATCTGACTTTTTATACGGTGCAGTAATTGGGTATTGTGCTGTAAAATTATTGAGTGGTGGAGAAGATAAAAAAGAATTATCCCCAAAAGAAAACTATAATGGTATGACCGGGTGTGGTCTGTTTTTAATATTACTATTTTGTATAGATTTTATGTATTATCCCCCGGGAGAAATACAAGATATGTTTATTGTGGGAATTCTAATTTTAATATCCATACCCATGATTATTAGAATAAGAAAATATATGAGATATTTATCGGTTAAAAAAGAACCAACATATTCTGAAGATATTAAATTGGCGTGGACATCTTTTGTTTGTATCTTTTTCTCAATTTTCGGAATTGCTTATCTGCCTGGGAGAGTTTTAGATATTATGGTTATAATATTTTCAATAATAACTATTGTTGTGCTTTTATGTGAATATTTGAATTCCAGAACATTACAGAAAACACTACAAAAAATATCCTCTTCATCAATTAACCCATTTAATGACGGTATATCTAATCTTATTGGTTTTATATTTGTATGTGCGATATTACTTTCATGTATATTATATGGAGTAATATAATATGTTATCAATTTTCGAAATCATTATGCTGCTCTGCTTTGGAGCTGCGTGGCCTCTGTCGATTTATAAATCATGGAAGTCGAAATCCATTGCCGGTAAAAGTATCATATTTTTATTTGTAGTCTTGCTTGGATACATCGCAGGTATTATACATAAGATGTTATACAGTATGGATTTTGTGATCTATTTATATATCATAAATTGTATAATGGTGGGTGTTGATATCATGCTTTACTATCGGAATAAAAAATTATTGGAGAACTTATGAAACAACTCACAGAAATAGACTCTAAAAAGTTATTATCACAGAATGATATCCCCATCCCGCGCAATGGGCTTGCGAGAAATGCACTTGAAGCAAGAAGCTTGGCATCTTCAATGTGGGGGTTGGCTGTATTTAAAATTATGTCTCCCGATATTATTCATAAATCTGATTTTGGGGCAGTAGTTTTGAATGTTGATTATAGAAACTCTAAAGTAATTTATGATGAACTCATAGCTAAAGCCGCGAAAGTTAATGCCAGGGTAGATGGAATACTCGTTGAGGAGATGTTATACGGACACGAGCTCATAATCGGTCTTAAACAAGATCCTCAGTTTGGGCAGATCATAATGGTTGGACTCGGTGGCATCTACGCAGAAATTTATAAGGACGTGAGCTTTAGAGTTTCGCCAATTACTGTATCCGATGCTCGTGAGATGCTAAAAGAACTCAGGGGCTACAAAATTCTTACTGGAGCCCGCGGAAAAGAACCAGCTGATATTAATAAGATTACGGAGATAATTGTAAAGGTATCTAAACTAAAGAATATTATAGAGTTGGATATAAATCCATTAATAGTTAACTCTACATCTGCGGTGGTTGCTGATTCAAGGATTATTACGGAGAGTTAAATATGATTCCCAACGGCGCTGTGGTTAGATTTCTTGGTAATGATGTAGCCAAACAGTGTGCTATTAAATTTAATGTTGATGAGTGGTATCCAGATGCAATAGTTACAGGATCTCTTGGGATATGTGAGGGGCTGGATCATATTGATGATCAGGGATATGATGTATATAAATGTAGATTTATCCACAGACATGTAGTATATGATGGTATCCTACATCATATAAATGGTAATTTCTTTTTCTTTGAAATTGAGGTAGTATGAAATTTAAACTTGGTGAAGTTGTTCGGTTTAATTCCAAAGTTCCCAACAGAGAGTTGGTTGGATGCTTGGGTGTTATCTCGTATCTTAATCCCACGAATGATTTTTATCCATATATGATAAGAACAATATCTCCCCAAACTCCGGGAGAGCATTTGAGTGGTAATATACAAAAAGAATGGGTTGATCATGTGTAGAATAGTGGTAGTATGAAATTTAAACTTGGTGAAGTTGTTCGGTTTAATTCCAATATTAGTGATCCGGAATTACGTGGTCAATTATGTATTATTATAGAACTCTATCCTTATAATATAAATTATCAATATGTGATAAGAACCACATATTCCCACAACCCGGGAAACCATTTAACTGGTATGATAAAAGAAGAATGGGTTGATCATATGTAGAATGGGGGGTGTTAATGACGCAAAATAAAAGAATTTAACGAACGAAAAGATATTATATTCATATTCGGAGTTAATCACTCCAATTTGAGAGGAATTAAATGGACTTTAAAGACATAGCAAAAATATATAAAGTAACTTCTTCATTTGTAGAAGAAGAGTATGGAAAAATTATAGCTGACCTTAGTGAAAAGGGGTTAGCTGGAACTGATTTAGAAACAGAAGCGGAGGAATTAATCAATCACGTATTGAGAATACTTACCGCGCGTTCTAAAGGAGAATTATTTACAGGAATGGTATTGGCGGTTGACAAAATAAAGGACCAGGCCAATCCAACGAACAAGACTTCAAGGAGACAAGCACAAGTAAATGCATACGTAGCAGACCCAGAGGATGCAGTAGCTACTGGAAAGGTAGCAGTAATCTCAGTCGATACAGATGGCAATACGATTAGAATAATGAAGGATCGTAAGACCGATGCGGTGAAACACGATATAGTATCCGCAGATATCTGGAAAGATTATGTGATAACCATCGCTGATAAAAAAATTGTTCCCCTAGACGATACAAAGTTTTGGTCAAATGGGAAAGACAATCTCAGCTATCTGAGAAATCTACCATTGCATCAATATAGAACATCTATCGTTGTTGCACTGAAAACAGACGCGGGATATAAACTGGCCGAACTCGATTATAACAGTGAGAAATTGCCGGGAAATATTCCTATGTATGTGACGATAGAATTTGTTGCGAGTGAGAAAGAAGAAAAGGATGGGATCCTTCATCTTGGAACCACTAAGTTCACATCGTTTAGTCCTGTTGATATAGACTTTGGCAAGACACCAAGTGAACTTATAAATGCATTCCTCGGTGGAATTAAATACCCAATCAATAAACTGGAAGAATACCACAATCAAATGGTTAAAGCCGGAAAGAAGTGGGACACACTGGTAATGGTTGAAGCATGGGTGAGCGATATTAGGGGTCTCGATAAGACACCATATATTCTCGTCAATGACAATACAAAACCAATAGATGAACCGCTGCTCAGGGTATTCTTGCATGATGGCATTGATATAAACTTTGCAAAGAACAGTAAGGTGTGTATCATTGGTCGAACATCACAGGGTGACAAATGGGACCCAGATACTCAGAAAGCAATAAAGGGCGTACTCGGGGATGTTACTGTATGGGCGATGGGGATTTACACAAAGTATAACACAAAGCCCGTTGGTATAAAACCGATCAGAGAGATAGATCTCTGATCCCATTTTTTTTATGAAAAATAAAAGGAGACTTAGATGGCATTAGGTGGACTAATAATTCCATTAGCAAAAAAACAAGAAGAACCTACCGCACCAACTTTCTCTACGAAAGATATAGAAAGTTGGATTACGGAAGGTAATTCCGTGAATAGTGAAATCTGTGCACTTTATGTAGGTTTACCCAAAACAACAAAGACGGGATGCTCTCTTGATTGTAGAACCCCCGAAGAAATTGCTGATGGTAAAAAAATATGGGTGCTAGAATTAAATTCGGACAATGGATCAAAAATCAATAAGAAGGTATTCTGGAAAGATGACCCCTCAATTATTGTTATTGATCCCAGAGAATTTTCTGTAGATGAAATAACCGGGGATTGGAATTTCGATTACATCAGAACAATGGCTAAGATAAAAGCTTTCTTAATGTATTTAAAACAAAACTATAAGAGGCTTAATACCAAAGCAATTGTTGTAGATGGAATTGACGTTCTACTTAGTGAAATTTGTGAAAATCAACTTAGGATGGAGAAGAATTTAGATGCGGCGGGCGGCGTAATGATGTCGTTTTGGAAGATCCGCAATAAATATTTCTATGACATTATGAATATGTTATTCACAATCGACTGTGATAAATATCTAATCACGCATTATAAAGAAGATTTTGATAACAAGAAATTAATATACTCTGTTCAAAAAGATCTTCCCGATAAATTGCATAACATTGTTGAGTTCCGCAAAGACGAAAAGACAAATAAATTTTATGCTAAAGTTGTAGCAGATAGACGCGATAGACCCGATTTATTGGGCAAAGAATTTTGCACAATGGAATCAGATCCAGTAACAGGTAAAAAGATTTGGCATGGATTTAAATTGTAAACACCGTGAATAATAGAATATAAAGGAGTAAATTAATGGCAAGTGAAAAAATCAATCAGAAAAAGACAGCAATAATACAGAAGGAAGCGGATTTCGCCGCTATAAATATTGGAATGCAGGATAGAATCCAGCTTGATGGCAAGCTTGGTAAACTGGTATCTAAAGAAAAAGATCCCAAAGCAGGGAAGAAAGAGTTGATAGGCCCCAATTGAGGGGTCTATATTTTTTTATTAAATAACAGTAGATAAAAATGATTACACTAGGAAAAAAGGCAGAAAAGGAAGAATATGCATACATACTTGACTATCTTCCATACGGGCGTACAGATGACAACCGTCCCATGTACCAAAAAAAGCCTCTTGCTCAGGGAGTAGGGGAAAAACACTTTGTTCTCTTGGAGATGATGACAAAAGAGAACGCAGTCCCCAAACCACAAGACAAGATATACATTGGCGAAGGCGACGGGCCGACGATAGACCATATTAAAAGGCGGATGACGTTTGGCGAACTTACTCATTCTGGGCAGATGGAACTACCCAGTGTCATTGAAAAAATAATCCTTTCAGATGAAAAGCGATTTTTGAGTTTCTTTAATGATGCTTATCCAATAACAACCCGTCTACACATGCTTGAATTGCTGCCTGGTATCGGTAAGAAGCTCACGTGGGCGATAATCGATGAGAGGAAAAAAGGTAAATTTGAAAGCACAGCGCAGCTTGTGAGCAGGGTGAAAGGGCTGCATGCGCCTGAGAAACTCATCATGAACAGGGTTCTGGATGAATTAAAGGAAGAACATATTCTATACCGCATTTTTACTACCCCAACCCCACCAAGGAGATAACAATGATAAACTTAGAACTATTAGTAATAGCCCTTGTAATATGCAAAGCAGTGGATTGGATAATACAAACAAAATATCAGTCAATTAATAAAACAAAAGACCGAGTAGCTCTATTAACCCATGCTGCCACATATGGAATACTGAGCACAATACTCATCTCTTTTTTCACCCCGGTAGCAAGCCCGCTAATCTTAATATCTTTACTAATAACCACGCACATCATAATAGATGATAGAAAAATAGTAAAACTATTGATGAGATTCAAAGGAATGACACCGGAAGAAGTAATAGATAAACGATATCTCGGTATACAAATAGGAATAGATCAGCGCTTACATGAAGTGGTATTAGTTGTAATAGCAACAATTATATAAGGGGAAACAAATATGAGTCTATTTGATGATATGTTGAAATTAACTCTGTGTGCAATAGGTGGCTATATTTTAGGAGATATATTATGAATTTTGAAAAATGGCACAATCTTTCTGCCATGGAACAAGTTCTATGGGTGCAACATACTGATCCCACAACAGTTAGAAATTTTATTTGTATTTTATGGTGTGAGGTAAATGATAGAAACAGGTAGTGTTGTTCGGATGATACATAAACAAGGAGTTTTATTTTCATTTATTGGGGTTGTTGAATCTATGAGAATGGTATATGCCCATGCTTCAGAACGTACGGACACCCAGTATTGTAGGATACGCTTTTGTAGGAATGGTTATCATGCAACAGTACCAATACCAATAGATTGGTTGGAGCTTATAAAATGATCGTTGCGCAGAAAGGAAATACTCCGGATATATTCTGGTCTGGGGTAAATATTAAATCTCCAGATGAATGTTGGGAGTGGATGGGATATAAAGATAAGGGTGGGTATGGAAATATAAGTATAAGAAATTATCCAACAAGAACTCATAGATATGCATGGGAATTAAGTTATGGGTTTATACCCGAAAATATGTGTGTTTGTCATTTTTGTGACAATCCCCCGTGTTGTAATCCGAGACATTTATGGTTGGGGACAATCAATGATAATACCCAAGACATGATTAAAAAAGGAAGAAAGGTGAGTTCTAAGGGGGAATCCAATGGTTTTTCTAAATTATCAGAAATTCAAGTTCTTGAAATACGAAGATTATATTCTATGGGAAAATATAGTCAGACCGAATTGGCTAAAATGTTTGAAGTTACTAAATCAAATATCGAATGCATAGTACATTATAAATCGTGGAAATGGTTGGTGGAATAAATGATTGTGGAATATAAACATCCTTATATTTTTGTTTTCAGCAGGGATGAAAATAATATTAGATTGATAAAAAGAATACATATAAATGATTTTCCACCATATTTTTATGTTAAGAGTATGGAAGAAGTTCCCAATGATCCGCGGATTTTACGGGTAGAGAAAACCACCAAAAGAAGTTTATTTGGGGAGGAACTTAAAAAGATTATAGTACGGAATGTGTATGATATTGTTCAATTGCGGAATTCATTCGGAGATACGTATGAGGGGGATATTAAATTCAGTAATCGATACTTCATAGATAGAGTGAATGAGTTTCCCAATGAGAGCCTCCGGAAATGCTTCTTCGATATAGAGACTACCGACATGCCCTCGGCACAGATGGATGATAAGCCCATAACTTGTATTGGGGTATGGGATAATTATACTGACACCGATCATACATTCATTGTGGATGGCAAAGATGAGGTAGAAAAACGAGAGAAACATAATATATGTCATTGTATAAATGAATATATGATGTTAGATAAATTTATTGATCATGTGAAAGATTTTGACTATGATATGCTTATCGGACATAATTCTGCTCGATTCGATTATCCTGTTTTAATTGGACGTATTCAGAAATTAGCAGTAATGAATTATGGAAGACTTTCACCCATTGGTGTTGTTAGGAGAGATAACAGTTTTGGAGAGTGGAAATGTTATATTGGTGGAAGAATACTGTTTGACTTCATGGGGCCAAAAACAAACTTTGGTGTTAAGGGTGGCATACGGGGATTGCTCGATGGTCGAGATATTACTGTTAAGGGCAAGGATGGCGAAGATCGGATAGTTCGAATTAAACGATGGAGTCTTGGATACCTTGCTCAATTTGTGGGGATGGAAAAGGGAGAGTATTCTAAGGTTGAAACTCTCGAAGAGATGATTAAGTATAATACACAAGACGTTCATATAATGGTGGAGCTTGATAAGTTCTTTAATGTTACTGAATTTTATCATAACATGCAAATATTAATTGGCTGTCCATATGAGGCTACATATTTTAATACGTTGCTTATCGATAATTTCCTATTAAAAAGATATAGTCAATTTGCATTTCCAACCAAACCGGGGCGAGGAAAATTTGATAATGATGAAACAATTAAGGGTGCGGATGTTAGTGAACCAAAACAGGGTTTGTATGAAAAAATAGATGTGATAGATCAGACAAGTCTATATCCTTCTGTTATTGTGAGTTGGAATCTAAGTCCCGAAACAGTAGATTCAGAAGGAGATATTGTTGTTGGGAATGGTGTAAGGATTAACAGTAATAAGAAAGGTATAATTCCAGATGCTGTTAAATTTTTATTGGATATAAGACTTAAGTATAAAAAATTGGCCAAGTCCGAGACTGATCCACATCAAGCCCAAATGTATGATTTACTATCCAATGGTTATAAAACATTGCTCGTATCTTTTTATGGAATTTTGCTCTATAAGGGGTTCAGATTATATGATTATAAAGTTGCAGAATCAATACCTTTTCTGGGTAGAATTATTAAGGTTGATCACGTTAAACCACTATGTGAATCAAATGGATATGAGATCGTATTAGGCGACACGGATAGTTCAGGGCTTCATCCGCTATCGGTTTCTGCTACACCAATAAACCAATTAGTTGATATTATCAATAAATCATTTGATAAATTTGCTTTAGACCATGGTGTTAAAAACCACATATTAAATATTGAATTGGATAAAACATATAGTCCAATTATAGTCAGCGATAAGAAAAAAAGATATTGTGGATATTTATTAAAAAATGGAAAGAGAATATATAAAAGTGTTGGTTTCGAATCAGCCCGCAGAGATGCCGCAATGATAACCGAAATTATGCAGGAAACGGTATTCAAAATGATTCTTAATGGAAAGTCTAAAACAAATGTGGATTCTTATATAAAGGATTTGAAAGAAGAACGCATATCTGGTAAGATTCCACTATTATGGTTTGGCCTCCCCAAAGGATTTTCCAAAGCCTTTGGAGTTTATAAGATTGAAAATCTGTGGATGAGGGGAGTACAGTATAGTAATAAAAATCTGGGCACACACTTCGATCATTTTTCAGAAATTGCTGCATTCCATATAAAATATGTTCCCGACGGAAAACTATTTACAGATATTGTATGTGTCGACGAAGAGACTGTAAATATTTTAGATGGTTATACGATTGATTGGGAAACACAACTCGATAAGACCATAGATTCAAAGTATGAAAATATAAAAAAGATGCTTGGTTGGGAAGATATTCGACAAATGAAACTGGGTGATTTTTAAATATGATAAAAAATAAGGAAAATATATGATCTTCACAGTAGATCTTGATGGTACCCTCACTGATCAGAACATTGGGGACTATATTAGTGATGACCCCCTTGCTGATTTAAAACGAGTAAAACAAATAGCACTCGGATTCACTCCTAAAAAAGGAGTAGATGTTCTATCTAGATTAAATCTCAGACCCATTATAATTACCGGCCGGCATGAGGTATTGCGTGGAGTGACTGAACAATGGCTACGAATGTATAATATTCCATACTCAGAACTTGTGATGACGACGTTCAAAACATTTAATTGGAATGCGTATTTTAACTATAAAATAATTGAGCATAAGAAACGTCCAGTTAAATTTGCTTTGGAAGATAACGAATCGGTAGCTACGATTTTAAAAAGTGTTGGTGTGCCAACTTTTTTAGTAACCGATGATTTTGAAAAAACTTTATTAAAAGCTATTGAGGAAAAAGGAAATTGATATATATGGTCGACTATGAAAGAATGGTAAAGAAATGGATGAAAGACAACAATATAGAGTTTACAAAAGAACGCTATGACAGTCTTGTAACATTAATGTTTGAAGTGGAAAATGATGCATACAACGATGGGATACATAAACCGAGATGGTAAAAATGAAAACAGTATATGTGGTAACTCATATTTGGAGAGGAACTATAGATAGTACTACTGTATTTGATAATCGGGATGATGCACATGAGTGCAGACATAATCTTGAAATTGGTCTCAATGATGACGAATCAGTTGATATGGTAGAATGTAGAGTCGTACCCGGTAGAGAAAATATACGTCAGATGGATGAGTAATGAGAATTGGGTATCCGAAAAGTTCCCGTGATTGGCAGTGGTTACAGCATGCGGTGGGGGGATCATATAATTTGCTATTGATGTTTACCGGTGTATCGTTTGGTAATGAAAATTGGTCATTGGCGGGGATTCTGGCATTGCTGACTTTTATTGCAAACCGAGCTTCTTCCGAAATTACATATAGAATTCAGAAAAAGTTATTCGAGGAAAATTCTTATAAAGGAATGGAGAGCATGTGTCACAATTAAAAAGACCATGCATGGATGGAGATTGCCCATATTGTTTTGGGACATCACCAGAGGATTGTACGTACCCACATGGGTGTGGAGAAGATTATGAAACAGAATGAAAAGATTCCACTATTAATATGGCGAATGGATCTTCTAGATAAAGCTATCAAAACATGGGGCATTGATGCCCAGTTAGATATGCTCGTGGAAGAGTGTGGCGAATTGATTGTAGCTATCCAGCATTTAAAAAGAGATCGTGTTGGATGGGATGCAGTTGCAGAAGAAATAATTGACGTAGAAATTATGTCGGGTCAAATAAAACTGTTCATCAATAACAATGAATTGTTTGGTGATATAGAGACAAAGAAATACGAAAGATTGAAAAAGAGATTGGAGAAACATGACTAAATGTATATGTGGCGAACCGTTGATGATCATTACTGATCCAGAGATTATTGGAAGAGAAGGAATAACATGGCATGTATGCCCGCTTATTCTGTATGGTGACACAGAAAGGCTTCATACATCAATATGCGAGGAAGAAAATGTGCAAAAAAATACGATGTCTGACGTGTAAAAGATTTGTTGAAGTGGTTGAAGTCGTGGCAGTATGTGTGCGAGAGACAATTTATAAATTAAACTGCGGGCATGAGCGGCATGTGTGGAGGAAATAAATATGGGATTTGAGAAGGGAAATATATTTCAATTTAAACCAAATAAATCTTCAGACGTTTGGAAATATATAGATATAAAAGGTGAAGATGAATGCTGGGAATGGAAACGCAGTTGCAGGGGTGGAGGATATGGGCACTTTAGAGTTAATTATAAATATTATATTGTGTCTCGCCTAGTATATATAGAAACATATGGCCCCATCCCAAATAAATTATTGGTATGTCATACTTGTGATAATAGAAGATGTTGTAATCCTAATCATTTATATATAGGAACTCCCCAAAATAATATGGATGATATGATATCTAAAAATAGAGATCGGAAAGCTTCAGGGATACGACACGGTAATCATAAATTAACAGAAGAGCAAGTGATTGAAATAAAAAAATTATATCTTAGTGATAAATATACACATAAGGAACTCGGGATAAAATATAATGTGAGTAGGTCGAATATAGGGCTTATAATTAATGGGAAAATTTGGAGTGATATAAATTGATACCACCAACAATTGTGATAGAAGGAGTTACATTATCTGATACTTGGGCTAAATTAGTTAAAGCGACTATGCAATATGGAATTGATATATCGAGTGAATACGGACCAATGACCAAGGATATATGTTCAATTGCTACTATAAAATATCCTTATGAAGATATGATTTTACATCCACAATTTCCAACTAAGGAACAACATCTGCGAGAATATATAAAACAATTTGATAGAGATTATGATTGGAAAAAACAAAACTTTAAATATACTTATATGGATAGATTCATACATTATCCTATAAGTAATCCTTCTGAAGATATTCCAGACACAATAGATCAATTTATTACTCTTAAAGCGGCGCTATCAAAACCAATTACAAGAAGAGCGCAGATGATAACATGGGTACCTGCTATTGATGCAATCGACGAAGAACCGCCATGTATGCAATACATGACTTTTAGAAAATTATCTTCCGATACAATTGAATTACATTGTCACTGGCGGTCAAGAGACATCTTCGCGGGATGGCTATCAAATTATATTGCAATCTTAACAATGTTAAAACGGGAAATTTTTATACCGTTAAATTTAAAACTTGTAAAACTTGTGGACTTTATAGATTATGCGCATATTTACAAGGGAAATTGGGAAGAAGCCTCTAAAGTTATGCCTGCTGTTGTGAACCCAATGCTGATGAGGTAGTTATGTGGCCATTTCCGAAATATATACCAGAACCAATAGTAAAAAAATTAGATGTAGAAACTTACTGTGATCAGATGGCAAATCATGTTAGAGAAGTACTGAGAAATAAACTTCTCATGGATGATGCTACCAAGAGAGCGTGTGAGATAAATAGAACTACCACATACGAATGCAAAGATTATGCGCATGCGATTAAAAACAACAATAAAGCCCGCGATGATTTTAATAATCGTAGGATTATATGGGCACATCATAATAGCATGTTGGGTATACTTATTTTACCCAATACATCAATCATTGTAAATGTGGATGGTATTAAATATAAGGTTACCAATAAAAAAATAACAAGTGCAGTATCTTATCCACCAACAATTGAAACAGAATATTATATAATTATCGACGAGATAACAGAATGAGACCAACCAAGGAAGAATATTATATGTCAATCGCGAAAGCGGTCAGTGCAAGAAGTACCTGCACTCGTGCAAAGGTCGGGGCTATCATTGTTAAGGATGATGTAATAATTTCCACCGGCTATGTTGGCAGTGCGAGAGGCGAGGATAATTGTTGCGATCTTGGGATATGCGAACGCGATAGACTGAAACTGAATCCCGGAGAACGATATGAGCTTTGTCGTAGCGTACATGCAGAGGCAAACAGTATTATTAATGCTGCCAGAAGTGGGCAGAGTGTTGTTGGTGGGACTATGTATATTTATTTTGAACGACTTGATGGACGTAAAGAAACCCACGGATCTCCCTGTTTAATGTGTTCAAGAATAATCAAGAATGCGGGTATCGTGGATTGGAAATTTGAAGAGGTTGTATGAGTACCTTGGATGAAGATTCTTATACTGGGCCAGTTCCTTCCCATGTAAGATATAAAGAAAGTCTTGGAAGAAAGATAACTAAATATTTACCAGAGGTTATAGTTATAGATTGTCCTGCTTCTGGATCATGGAGAAAAATTACAGTATGTTTTACATGTGAATATTATCAGGGACGATCCTATCCAGCATGTTCTAGTAATACAATACACTGTAATTATACAATAGGAAATTAACAATTACAAAATTGCAATACGAAGTGTGACTACCTCCATACTCGTATAAGTGGTGTGGTAATAACGCCAAAAAACCATACCACTGTGATAATTATAAGGAGATTGTTTATGTTTTATGACTTTGCAAATCCAAGTAGGATAGCAAGAGTGACCACTGAAGCCGAAATTATTAATCTTATCAATACTTGGAATGGAATTACGCCGATTTACCTCTCGGTAAATCCATATGAAGTTGTTAGTATCGATGAATTCGGTAATGAAATACGGAAGGCTTTTATCAAAAGAGCCTTCTTTGACTTTGATGAAGACTTGGATTCGGTCCATAGTTTTGTAAAATATCTTCTTGAAGAAGATATTAAATTTGAGATGTATCATAGTGGCAATGGCCACCATGTATATGTTTATGTTGAGGGAGAAGGTGATGGACGAAATCTTAGAATCATGCAGCTTTCACTTCTGAATGAATGTAAAGCTACATGTGATATGCATGTGGTTGGTGATACGCAGAGAGTAAGTCGTATTCCAAATTCGTGGAATTTTAAATCCGAATCATATTGTATACCTATTCGCCCAGAAGAATTGGGCCGGGAAGATGGGAGTGAACAACGATTTGAGAGGTTCGTATATGGTACAAGGGTACTCGATCTCTCAACTTATACTGAGGAAAAATTTGAATATATAAAAACAGAAGTCATTGCGAACATGCACATCAATACCGATATTAAATTGATACCTTGTATTCGTAATGCTGTGCAAAAAATTAACCCAACCCAAATCGAGCGTTACTGTATCGTAGTATATTTATCCAATGCAATTAGAAACGGTAAAGATCTGCGGGGATTCGATAGATATACTATTGCAGAGGAAATTTTTAAATTTTTTGAAGAGAATTGTCAGCATTGGATGGATTGGAGTCCACGAAAAACTATGTATCAAATAGAGAATATTGTTCCCAAATCTAATTTCATTGTGGGATGTCGATTTCTAAAAGGAAAAGGCATTTGCACTAATTGTATTGATGGGGGATTATAAAATGTATAGAGATAGAGGAAAATTAAGTCTAATACCCGGCACACCACTATATGTAATGTGTCATAATAATTTGAAAAAAGACCATTGTGATGATTGTCAAGAATGTAGTGATCCCCACTGTAATAGAAGTAATTGTGATTCACATGGGGATTGTTTGTGTGAGAGAACAGATTGTTTATGTTTGGGTAGACCAACAATACCGCGTTAATTATGGTGATAAATACGACAAGAGAAGAATTTGAGGAGTGGAAGAAAAACTGGTATACAACAGTTCCACGATGTAATAACTTTGTGTGCTGCCATGAGCTCACTGCATGTGGAGTAGATTATCTCTGTGGAGATTGTACTATATATAATATATGGCAACAGTATAGAGATACTTTAATCGGTAAAGTTACATGCACCGATGTTAGTTGTGGTGATTGTATGCGCAGAGAAGATTGTGATGGGAAGGAAAAATGAATAAAACAATAGCTGGTACATTAAATTGCCCCGTGGATGATAAAAAAACACGGACGAGTCATTGCCGACAACACTGTGAATTTTATATTGGGGAAGAGCATCATAGCAATGTTCACACGTTAATATGTGGGGGAGATGAATGTGTCTGATAAACTAATAGAATGTGATCCAAACGATCTGGGAGCAGACTGCGACAATTGCCCCAACCCGTGTTCATGGATCGATTGTGAATACTGTATATGTCCAATGGAATGTCCTTCCTATAAAAGAAGTAATCTTTTGACTATTGGAAGATTAACATCTCGGGGATTTGACCCACACGATGATTGAATAATATAACGAGGGAAAAATGAATAAGTATTTAATACGAGAATCGGTATCGGGTATAACATATTATTATTATAATATAGAAGCAAATTCAGAAGAGGAAGCAATGGAAATTTATGAAACAACATATCCAAGTAATGATGATTCTGAATTTTATCCGGATGATAATGGGGAAATTAGCACAGAAATAGTGGAGGAATAAATGGAACAATCGATAAGAACATTTGAGAGTGGGGCAACTCGTGATACAGATGAGGGTAAATTAGATTATGAAGGTTTTTTATCTCCAATTGTTTTGAAAAGATATGCAGAATATATGCATAAAAATCGTATTCAATCAGATGGAAGTTTAAGAGATTCTGACAATTGGCAAAAAGGAATTGATAAGAACGCATATATGAAAAGTGGGTTTAGACATTTTATGGACTGGTGGTCTCTCCACAGAGGATGTGAAGGAAGAGGAGATATGGAAGATGCTTTAATGGCTCTACTGTTCAATGTAATGGGATATACTTATGAAATATTAAAGGAAAAAGAACCCGATGAAAGGGAAAATGTTGTGGTGGACGAGATGGAGGAAAAATGATAGATATAAATAAGTACTGTGAATGTTTTGACAACTACTCATACAATAATAAATTATTTGGTTTGGGAACTGCCCATTTAATAACCGGGAGATTATTGGTTCGCCACAAAAAGTTTCTTGATTTCGGATCCAGAACTATAGACCCAAGGACCTCGTTAACGTTTCTTAAACCAACCGCTAGCGGCGGAAGCAGTGCTTTTGATTTCGTTAAAAAAATATGCGAGTCACTTGGAATTAATATAAGATCAGTAGATGAAGCGACCGATGCTGCATTGATTGGAACCGATGAGATAACCAAAGATGAAGACACTGGTGAAGAAATACATACTCCTAGGGGGGGATTGTTTGGAAATCCTGATGTGGATGTCATCTATATAGATGAAGGTTCGGTATTATTCATGAAGAATCCGCCGCAGCATTCGAGTAAGACTCGTAATTATATTCAAAAAGTACTTAATCCAATGGGATCCGCTACATCCAAACTAGTTAAAGAAATGGCACATGTTTCAATTGAACGTGATCCGGATCAGTCTATATATGTGGTTTCGTTCTATCCCGATCAAATTGACTCTACTGTAATCAAGACAGGCTTTATGCAGAGATCTTTGACCATCTGTAAACGAATGACTCTTGAAGATAGAAAAGTAAATATGTTTAAGGATATAGATCTGCAGGGAATAAAAACAGATAACGCTCCAATATTGGCACTTATAAAATCTTTTAAAGAGACAGAAGAATTTATTAAGAACACCCCGACATATACATTTGGGGAAGGAACAAAGGAACTCCAAAAAAGTTATGTGGACGATGCACTGGCCACTCTTATAAAAACATCAACGTTTTTGCAGGAAGAAGGAGCATCATTCATTCAACTTTATATTGGCAGACACCTTCCAGTGTTGAGCTGGCATCATGCAATATGGCGCGGGAGCACAGTAATAGAAACAGAAGATATCGAATATGCCTACATGCAATTACTGAGGCCAGTATTTCTCGATGTGGTTTCGTGGATTGAAGAAAAGGCCGAAGTCAAAAAGGCGGGACGAGCGGAACAGGATCAACACAATACAGTAAAGGATGCATATTTAAAATTATTGAATGCAAATAAATGTGTAATAAATGGCACATTCGTATCCAGAGCTGACCTAGTTGAAGAGATTCAAGATATGTTAACTATGAGTTCGCGGTCAGCAGAACGATTGCTTAAAGAATTGCATAGCAAGGGAAAAATATTAAAAGCAAATGAAGGCCGTAGCGTATATTATTGCGTTTTGTGATAAAATGAGTAGAAAAAATATTCCAGAATAAAGGAGAAAATATGCCAATAAAGAAAGAAAAAATAGAAAAGAAAACAGTAAAAGCAAAAAAGCCAGCAGCAGCTATTCCGAATAAACAGTATAGTATTTGCCATATGATGGGTAATGAGGAAAGGTTTTTCGTTACCAATGGTACAGATTATGGACTAGCGGTTCTTAGTATTAAGGCCCAGATGACCCCCGAGATATTTTCATGTCCGGTAGTTGTTATATTCGATACTGAGGCCGATACCAAAGATATAATACCAATGAGCAGTGTTGTTAACATCAGACAGAACTGGGGAGTTCGAGCCGACGTGGAACGGAAACTCACCGAAATAGCTAAGAAGGAACCGAGTGATCCACAATATGTATAAACCAACTTTAATAGATTGTGCAACTACTATATCTATTACAGGAGCAGTATTGGTATCAATGGGTTTTCCATTCTATGCCAATCTTGTATGGATGATATCAAATCCATATATGGCTTGGTACAATCATAAGATAGGACAGGTGGCGCAAACCAGATTATTTGCTATCTTTGCTATAATAGCACTTTATGGGGTCTGGAATTTGTGGTAATGGTAAATATATGACTAAACACGGGAAAAGTATTAAGGAAAGACTCTATCTATATATAAATATCAACTCCAAGGATGATTGCTGGGAATGGGTGGGATATAAACGTAAAGACGGATATGGCGAAATTACCATAGATAAGAAAACATTCAGATCCCATAGATTGATATACATAGATACATATGGTTCTATACCAGAAGGAATGTGTATATGTCACTCATGTGACAATCCTTCCTGTTGTAATCCCAACCATTTATTTATGGGAACACATGTTGATAATATGAAAGATTGTAGGAATAAATGTAGAACTGGTGGGGGTAGTAGACCGGGTGAAGAATGTGGAAAACATAAATTTACTAATGAGGAAATTTTAGATATAAGAAAAAAATATAAAACGGGATTGTATTCACAACGAAATCTTGCAAAAGAATATAATATGAGTCAAACAAATATTAAAGATATTATTAATCGAAAAATTTGGAGACATATATGAAGACTATTTTTTTGGATAGTAGAGAATCTGACTCCAAATTTATTTCTCTATTTATAGATACTGTTGGAGAACAAGGATACGATGTTCATATAGAAGCTCTTCCCTTCGGTGATATTAAATATGAAAATATTATTATAGAAAAGAAAGAAATAAACGATTATTATTCTTCTGTTACCAGTGATAGAATGTGGACTCAGATTGCTCATATGCGTACAAATTCTGAATATAGTAGTATTATTATGATTTCTGGGAGAATAGAAGACCTGTGGAAAATTAATGATGATAAAATCAGTATTGTTATGGGATCTCAAAAAAAAATAATAGCATTGGGTATTCCCCTAATTTGGTGTTTCACAAACGAAGAATTTATTTTCAAGTGTCTTGAATTATTTGAATACGCAACATCCGCAGATAAGTTCGTTCCAATCAAGAGAGTAGAGAAAAATAAAAAGGATTCCCTGTTCATGGCTTTACCAGCTGTGGGGAGAAAGAATGCCAAGGCGCTGATGAAAAAATATAGTTGCATGTGCACATTATGCGAGGCACCAAAGAAAGAACTGGTAGCATTACTGGGACCCAAACGGGGAAGCGATATCTATAATGCGTTGAGGGATTAAGATGACAGATTTAATTAAAGAGTATGTGAAACAATCTTCGTGGAGAAGTAAGTCCAATGCAAATTGGAATTATAGTTTTAGTGGATTACAATCACATATTGCAGGTACGATTTTAGCAAAAGATGCTCTCGGACATTATGGAAAAATAGGAAGAAAACATATAGATGGTGCATATCATATTCATAATCTCGATGCAGGAATTTATGGAAGATATTGTAATGGCAACGATACTCTAGGATTGCTCCAGAGAGGCCTGTATAACCCCTCAGGCGTGAGTTCTAAGCCGGCAAGACATTTCTCCACAGCTCTAGATCATATCGTTAATATGACCTATATCTTGACCGGAGAATTCGCTGGGGCGCAAGCTTGGAGAGATATGGACATCTTACTAGCCCCGATTGTAGCAAAAGATGGTTTATCATATGATGATGTGAAGCAAGAAATGCAAGAAATGATTTGGTCATTCTCATTTCCAATGCGTCCATCATTTCAAACACCTTTTGTAAATCTTACATTCGGATTGAAGCCCAATAAGTATTACACAGAACTAACACCGATCATCGGTGGTACCCCCATAACAACTGGCGATACATTTGCGGACTTCCAAGATGAAATCGACATGATCAACCATGCCTTCCTTGATATAATGATAGATGGCCCGGGTGATGGGAAGCCATTTACTTTCCCACTACCAACTTATAACATTGGTAAAACATTTGATTGGGATTCAGATATAAGCAATAAGATATTTGAACTTGCATCTAAATGGGGCACTCCATACTTCGCGAACTATATTAATAGTACCATGAATGAAGAAGATGCATTAAGTATGTGTTGCCGACTTCGTTTGAATCTAAAAGAGGTTCAGAGAGTTTGCGGTGGTATTTGGAATTTTGGTGCAAATACGGGTTCTCTCGCTGTATTCACAGTAAATATGCCAAGGATTGGATACTTGTCAAATGGTGATGAAAGAAAGTTCTTTACTATACTGGATAAGATGTTAGAGGATGGTAAAGAATATCTCTTATTAAAGAAGGAGTGTATCAATAAAGGCACAAAGCTTGGACTATTTCCAATGAGCAATGTCTACATTGGAGCAAAATTAAATAGAACATATTTCCTGACAATAGGAATAAATGGGTTAAATGAGTGTTCTGTCAACTTTTGTGATGAAGATATTCTTACTAATGTAGATTGGTGTGAAAAGGTCTTGGCTTATATTGCGCAAAAGGTTCTTAAGTTCCAACAGGAAAGTGGGCAACTATTTAACTTTGAGGCAACGCCCGGAGAAGGCTGTAGCTATTCGCTAGCAAGATTAGATGCGGAAAAGTTACCCGGTATATTCACACAGGGTACTGACAAAGCTCCATATTATACTGGATCATCTTTAATCCCATCTCATTTAGAGATAGGAATTTTAGATGCTCTCAAGCATCAAGAACAACTTCAGCGACATTATACCGGTGGAACTGTTTTCCATATGGATATGGGCGATGACGCGGGATGTGGTGCCAATGGTATTAAAAATATAATTCGAGCAACTTGTACTAATAATTCATTGCCTTATATAACATGGTCACCTTCTTATGGTGTATGCCCAGTACATGGGAAACATCTTGGTAAGGATAAGTGTTGTGATAAGGTTGAAATATATAGTCGGGTTGTAGGATATTATAGAAGCACTGACCGCTGGAACATCGGGAAGAAAGAGGAATTTTCCCAAAAGAAATTCTTCAAACAGATGAGACCAGAGGATTTAAAACAAATCCCATATCATTTAGATGAAAAAGGAGACGTGGTTGTTGAATGACAAAAATTAAATGCACCCTTTGTGGTGAAATAATCGAAAGTAAGTATAGACATGACTATGTAGAATGCTCATGCAAATCTACATTCGCCGACGGGGGTTCTGATTATGTCAGGACTTCTATATATGGAAGAGTGGTGAAATATGGAGGTGTAAAGATATTAAGCCCCGAACGATCGCAGCTCATATCGCGTTATAGAAAATTATAAAAATAGACTTATATTAAAAAATAAGCCCAACCACAATCGGTATACATAATGCGAGGAAAGTCGCTATAGCGACCAGCCAAATCCTCGCACTTTTATTTTTTTCTGTTTCTTTTTCTACCACATCTACTCTTCTACTGTGCGACATTAAATCTTTGGTAACAGCGGTGTGGATGGAATCTAGTTTGTCCATCATATTACTGTGCTGAGAATCATTTTTATCTGTCATTGATTTATGCTGTGATTCGTTTAGAATTTGTAAATGATTTATTCTTTCTTCTAATACTTCTATAGATATCATTGTTTCTCCTTCTTTATACGGATGGTGGAACCGCTACTCGTTTTTCTCCGGTTGTGTTTGGATCCTCTGGACTAAGTTTCCATGACTTGTTCCAAGTCCATCCCGTCTGTGCGGAATAATTGCCAGAGGCTACATGCATTGTACCTGTTGCATCGAGAAGATCCCATCCGGCTTTCATGGTCTTTTTTGCTGTTGCCCATGAGGTCCCATCAAGAGAATCATCAGATTTATTGATATCAACATATACTTGTAAAAATGCATAATCATTACCAGTTCTAACAATTATTTGTAAATCATCTAAACCTGCCCATCCCGATTGTGCTGTGGTTGTTGTGACATCGCCGGAATAATATTTAGCTTGTTGTGCCGGATCAACTGCTACCAATGCTAGAGCCCCAGCAGTTAAATAAACACCAACCAAATCTCCCGCCAGCACGGCAATATTACAATTACCTGTATAAATTGTATTATATGTATCAAAAAAAATTTCTGAACTTTCGCCAATAAAGTCATAATTCGCTCCATTTATACGAAATATTTTTAATTTAGCCGTGCCGGAAGTACCAGAATTTCCTGATTTAAAACACCAACCGTTTAGTGTTCCATTAACATCTATTGTATTGTATGGATTAAGAGCCGTGTAACCACTAACTAATGTACCTGTATACGAAGTTGAACATGAAATTCCCCCAACAACCATTTTATTTCACCACAAAATTAAAATAATTTTTATCATAATATCAACCCACTATGAACTCAAACACTTTTCCAGTACCTACATGAAATTCCATATTTGCAGTAGCGTCATCTATAATATACACCGTATCAGATGCCTGGTTCTTCCTTATGAACAACACTTTCGTCAATCTGATACCATCCGCCGCTATATCTATCGGGTATGATGAATCTAATGTTAATGCGAAGGTTATCTGGTCATACGACGAAATTCTTAATGAATTATCCGTTGAATTATAGTTTATTTTATGAACATTATCATTCCTTAAATCAACTCCAGTTCCATCAGTAAATGAAATATCACCAGTTAATGCGCCACCGGCAAGGGGAAGATAACTTGCCAAAGAAGCACTCGAAGCAAATCCAGTATGGCCTGCCGAGGCATAATCGAGTTGTGTTAATACACTGTGGGCAGTGACTCCACCACTGTTAAATGCTGTCCACGCACTACCATTCCAAAAATAAGGATTGTGTACAGTTGTATTATAATAAAACTGTGCTTCAGTTAAAGCAACCGGGGCAGTGGCTAGTTTATGTATAACGGGGGTTTTGAGTTCTGGAACAGATCCATCTGGTTTTATACCAAATGTTACATCCCCCTGTATCGGTGTGGATCCATCCATTTTAAAGAAAGGTTTGGCATTTGTTGCCGTGAGCTCTTTATCAGTTTTATCTATCCTATCGAAATATGCTTGTGTTTGGTCTTCATATTTCAGAGGCTTTGTTGAGATAGTAACTGTTGAGGTTGGTAGCGGCCACTGTTTCACAACTTGGGTAATTATTGGAACAGGATCTCCTGTAGAAATCAATACTCTTCCGAGAATCCCATCGTGAACAGATGCCAAAGAACCCACAATAGGAGTAACCAGTGCATCCCTCGATTCGAGTGTAATATCTGTTATGGGATGTTTAAATCCAGCTAGAAGAGTGGTTATATAACTCAATGTATCTGTCGGGCTTATGATATTTCTTTTAGTCACCGTCTTGGTTCGTTTTATATAAGCCGCTATACTTGTAGCATCATTATCACTACTCCCAGCTGCAGCAGAAAATTTATATGTGTATGTGAAATACAAATCAGTATATCCGGGTGTACTTGGTGCGGTTGGAAAATTAATGAAGCCGGGTGGGGATGCACTCGCATATACAACATAATCCACACCCTGAACTAGCGTGATACTTCCTGGATTTGCCACCACATTTATATTATAAATCTGGGTATTACTATTTCTTCCCCCAGCATTACTATCGGAAAGAGGATAATTTTTTGTATCAAGTGTTACAGTATGATGTTCATTGGTTATGTTTATCTCTGTTTGCCCCCCAATACAGGTAAGATCATTTGTCAAATCTTTACTATCGGTATTCCATCTGACAAGTCCCGCAACATTTACTGTCTTTCCCGACCATGTTACTATATTACCATTTTGATCTTTCGGGGTTCCAACACTGGCTGCTTTGTTGTAGAAGTCAATATTTACAGGTGTTCCCCGGGGTTCAAATCGAATACATCCCCCGGCAATATATGTATCACTGGGATCATAATACATTTGCCAATTTACTATATTACATAATTCCCAAAGCTTTTCATAAATATTATTATGTTCGGTAGAATATCTGTTTAGATTCGCCGGAACGGTTGCGGTGGCACTGATGCTGAGATTTATAGTTTTTCCGGTTGAAGTGGCTGCGAGTGAAACAAGATTGGTAAAGATATTCTTTACCGTTTCATTTACACCATACTCATATTTTGTACCAGTTTCTGCCCATTTGGTTAAAACCAAACGATCGGAACATTTCAAAACTATCTTATAAATTTCGGGATCTGGATCTTCTATATAACCATCAAATACAATATTTGCAGAAGTTTCTGCAACCTGCCCGGTTACCAAGGCATCTGCCATCCAAACTTGAACAGCTTTACCCGGAATAAAATCTGCCAAATCTTCGGTTGTATTGGTTCTTTTCAAAGTAATATCAGTAGAACAAATAGCATCACCATAGTTTTTAGCATAACTAAAATTAATGATACGTTTGGTTGTCTGATCACTTTTAACGATAGAATTAACTTTTACACGAATATATGTTATTGCCATTAGAACCCCGATTTTTTATGATTTGGTATTTTTTTATGACATTCTTTACAATAAGTTATACCATTATTTATGTCCCATAATTCTTGACAAGATATAGCCTGTTTGAAAGATGTAATTTTATTTTCTTCAATGATTTGATGAAACGGTTTTATATGATGCGAGTTGAGTCTTCCACCAATCTTTTCATATATTTGACAGGTATAGAAATCTCTTTCTAATATTTTTATTCTCCACTGTTTATACTCATCACAATGTCGTATTTGTTTATTTAGAGGTGTGACACCACCTTTCCAAGAATGATGATTTTCTTTTGGAGATCCTTTTTTCAATTCTGTTTTTAAAGAGAAGTGTATTCCTTTTTTAGATTTACCATAACATTTATGAGAACAGAATTTAACTTGTTCTCTCCATATTTTTTTACTATGTGTTGGTTTTTTAAAAAATGTTTTTCCACACACAGGGCAAATCTTACTTTCTTCAACAACTGTCAATATTTTTTTCAAGAGTTTCCTTGCATAAGTGACATATTCCATTCTATTTTATTAACATTTCCTGCTATATATTCCCATTCAAAACTTTTCATAATAACATTGATAGCAGTAGATGCCGGTCTATCTGCATTAAATCTAAGACCGGTGCCGGCGGGACTGACCGATTGTATTATTGAAAATTGCTGAGAATTCATAAAACTTTCCAAAGCATTTGTGAATGCATCCAATTTACTAACTTCTCCGGTGGTTATACCCGAGATAGTTACGATTCTTTTAGTTCCCATTAAATCCAAAACAACTACTGTTTCGGGCCCGCTTGTGGGAATTAAGATTTCCCATGTTTGGGAATCGGTTGTTCTCTTCATTGATTGGATTTGTGGAGACCCATAAGTACTGTTATCTTTTTCATTGAGGGGAACTGTTATTGCTCCATTATAAAGTGAGTATGCCATAAATTATTCTCCTTAAATACCAACAGCGCCACGAGAGTTGGGTAAACGTCTATTATATCTATCCAGTTCTTCTCTTACAATAGCGCGATATTTATTTTCATCCACTAATCCATTAATATTAATATTTGTCGGGCCCATTAATCCCGTAGTTTCCAGTTGTTTTCTTTCTTCTGGACTTTTTTCTATAACAAGTGGTTCTGTTCTGGTCCGCTCGACTTCTTCTTTAGTTGGTAAAAATAAAGTGGGGACTTTATCCCATCCAGGAAAAAGTTTATCCCAGATGGTTACGTCTTCTGGTTTTTTATCCAGTCTTTCTCCGAGTTCTTTTGTCATCTCGTGGCCTTTTTCCAAACCACCTTTTATTAATCCACCGGGAATTCCAATTATTCCCGCCTTAATTGCAGCTAAAAATGCACTACCTATTAAATCCCCTATAGACCACCAATCGGTTTTAAGAACTATTGCTGAAAAGAAATCTCCTATTTTGGTACCAATTTCATCCCATTTAACATTATCAAACACCGAATCTAGAAATTTAACAACTGAATTTATACCAGTTGCAATCAGTTCACCAATTTTTTTCCCATCGAGTGTTTCAACAATACCATTTATAGCCTTTCCAACCGACTCCCCAATAGCATCCCACGGTATTTTCTTTAAAATATCATCTACAAAAGTAATACCTTCGTTAATTTTTGTTCCGATTGTTTTGCCATATTCTTCCCAAGGTGTATCTGCGAAGAATTTATTCAGATCCGTTACAATTTTTTCTGCCATAACGGATGGCGATAATCCTTCTAAGCCCTTCATATAATTAAAAAATGCGACAGATTTTTCTAGAAGCCATTTGAGAGATTCCAATATTCCGGGTAAAAATGGGAGAAGTAGTGCGGTAAATATCAACGTGAGAGCGGCAGTTATTATCTCACCAAACTTACCCAACATTGGCATATATTTAGTTACTGAGAAAAACATTCCTTTGAGCCATCGCCAATAAAGATCTATTTTAAATATTCTTCCCCAGTTTTTTAATGCGTCAAATGTATTTTTTATATCGATTTTTGAGTCAGTTTTATCTTTTTTAAATGCTGTAAATGGATCCTTTCCTCTTGATGGTACTCCTTCATCCAGCATGGTTTTGGGGGGTTTCTCATACCGGGTTCCCCCCCATCTAGAAAGTAAACTTTTCGTAGATTGTCCTGGCAGTTTACTAATGATGGGCTTCTTTTCTATTTTTTTTAATGCTGCGTCCACAGCATCCATATTGGGTATTATATTAATTGGTAATGTCAGTTCATCTGTCATAAATTATCCTATTATTTTTTACCAGTAAGTCCGCCCATTTCTGATCTTTTTAGTTCCGTGAAATAAATCTGAAATAGTTCCACTTCGGTCATATCCATTTTATCTATTTGATCGGGTTGTATTCCACAATACATCAAGGTAAATTTCTTGATGAGTTTTCCAAACTGAGGATCGGTGGTTCCTTTCGTGACCGCCCTACGAAAGGCGTGGGCTAGTTTGGGGAAAGTCCATTGAGTTTATATATTTCCGTGATTAAAAATGTTCCAAGATCGAAGTCTATATCTCTGACTTCATTAATTGTTGCCCTTGTTCCTTTTATAAAAGGAGCAGAAACAAGTGCTGCTTGGATAAACATCAACGATGTCTGTCCTTCTAATTCCCTGGGAACCTGTGTTATTTTATCTACACCCATCGGTGTATTGTCTTTGATATCCACGAGTTCACCAAATGATAATTTCTTTATTATTATTTTCGTTGGGACGTTGTCATAAAATTTGGCAACGTCTAATTCGTATGTTTTCATTTTATATTACTCCATTGATTTAAGGACTGGTAGTTGTTATATTTCTCGCATAGATGGTTAAGGTTCTTGCTTTCATAGAAACATTTTCCATGATTGGCATAGTTGGATCTTGTGGCATACTATGTGTATCTACCTTGACACCACCGAAGGAATATACTATTGAATTTGTACCATCATTAAAATGAAGTACTAATCCGTTTTCAGCAACAGTGGATCCGGGTCCAGTAATAGGATAGGTCGTTGTCCCGTTCATAAATAATGCTTGTAATTTATCTTTATCTTGGAAGAACATTGTCGCATTAATTGAATAATCATATGCCTGTTCTGAATATGTTGATGCGCTCCTGCTTCCCAGACCATAAATCAGTTCTAAGTTTGGTGTGATTGTTATATCACAAGATTGAACCGAGGCTAATGGTGCGGCTGCACTTCCCGGAAGATATAGATTACCGTATGCAAATGAATATGCATTATGTGTTGATGCGACCTGTGCTACAAATGCCGGTGCATCAGCCGGATCTTCTTTACCGAACATGAAATCATATGTTACTGGTACAATTGAACCAACTGAAGCGCTTATGCTCATGCTAGTTGGGATACATCCCAGTAAATTTGTCTGCATATCCGCTACAAGATCTATTGTATTTTGGATAGTCAATGTATTTAGTTTGACTGCATTTGGATTTCTAAATACATGATAGTAATAAGATACAGGTGTTCCACCCAATTCATCTACTGCTAGTCCAGTATCGTGTGCAAAGTATAATGGTTTATCTATAACAATACTTGTTCCGAGTGGAGCAGAAACTACTTTTCTTATCTCATAAGTATTTGCTGTATTACCAACAATTCTTATTACTTCACCCACGGTAAAGCCGGTGGAACTTACCACGGTTAATGTGGTTGCACCCAATGCATGGGCCCCATTTAAAGTTGTTGACTGTTTTCCTGTCGAACTATCTGCCGATGCAAAGTAATCTCCGAGAAATGCTTGAAATGCCCAAGGATCGGACATCACAGTTTCTACTGAGAATGTACCTTCGAAGGTTAATTCTTGATTAACAGCTGCTTCTCTGTCACCTAGACCATATATTATTGTTAGATTATTTCTTCTTTCCAGACCTGTTATCTTCGATCCTTGACCGAAAGTTTTCGTAATTGCTGCAGCTGCTGTTTGAAAAGCCACTGCTTCATATCCGTAATTAACGCTCGCAAGAGCACCACTCGGCATTTAAATCACCCATTCTATATTTTTTATCATTTTCATCATTCCTACTATTTATGTCCTCAATATGACAAATGAGATATCTCCTGTTTGTTTTGCTAGATTATAATCATATTCATATTTTGGCGGGTACCAATTAATTGTAATTTGGTACAGTACTTTATTTGTTTGTGCGAGATCAGTAATCCAATAGAAGCGGATTGCTTCGCTTATATCTCTCATAAGTTTTCTAACTTGTTTGAACCCCTCATAATAAGTTCCGTCTATATCCAGAGGTTGGTCCCGCTTGACCCAAATATCTAATTGTAGTCGAGCTGTCGAAAGTACATTTGTTGAACCAATCCCAAAAGGTTTCCCACTCTCAAATTGATTGATTATAGATATACGTGGAAAATGATTTGTTGTCAAATCGGTTTGAAATGGCCAGTCATCTACTATATAAGGTGTGGTTGCAACTCTTGATAGGTTTGGATCAGTAAGCCTTTCGCGAAGGAAATCCCTCAGTATAATATCTGGTTCTACCATTTTAAACACCCATTTCATTTATTTTATCTTGTATTTTAGCTACAGTTGGAGAAACATTATCAATTATAAACCACATACTTCCCCGCATAAATGGGTTTGGTCTTTGTCCGAGTGTGAATGCTGCCGCAATTGTTTTTCCCTGGAACGGAAATACCATCAAAGAACCTTTTGTTGGAAATATTTTATGTCCCGTTGGACCCCATTTTCCAGTGCCCCATTCCAACCAGCTTGCATATTCGAGATCTGTTGATATAATTGCACTATCTTTTCCTTTCTCGGAAATTTTAATAGATTCCGCCAGTGCTCCAGTAGAGTTATATCCCGAAGAACTATGTCCAATGGGATGTTCTGCTTGTTGAGGAACTTTTTGATCAGGTAAACTCACCCCACTGGCATATTCCACGGATTTCAAATAAATATCATTTGTAACGGTATCCACTACAATAGGTAAGATTTTTTCCTCGAGCATTTTATTAATTTGTTGAAATCCCGGAGTTGATATTTTTTTTAAATACCCATGAATTTTTAATTCTATTCCACCCATGATTCTCCGAATGTTTTTTTATGACAATCTTCACACAATGTAATACCATTATCTAAATTCCACAACTCATCACAATTTAATGATGATTCAAACGAAGTTATATTATTTTCTTTTATAATCAACGATAATCTTTTTTTATGATGAGCATTCAAATATCCACCGTGTTTATCACATTTTTGACAAGTATGAAAATCCCTGTTATATATTTCATTTCTCCACCCTATATATTTTTGAGATTTTCTTATTAGATCTTGTAGGGAAGTCAATCCACCTTTCCAACCAATAGTTTTTTCACCAAAAACTCCCTTTTTACATTCTGTTTCTGGAGAACGATGTTTTCCTTTGTTTTGTTCCCCCATTTTTTTAAGAGTATCTTCGGAATAAATATTTGTCTGTCCTTTGTTCCAAGGAATAAAATTTAATTTTTTATGTGATATAGAACTTTTCAATTTAGCTTCTTTGGAATGGTGTTTATTTAACATCCCTTTATCAGAGTTAATACCATTTATTTTTAAATATTTCAAAACAGAAGTTTTACTGGTACCAAGTTCTTTCGCTATTGCTCTTGAAGATAATCCCAGAAAATATTTTGATATTATATTCTGTTCCATTTGTATAGAAATTAAAGTCATGAGGTACTGTCCCGGATTGTTAGGATCTGTTTGTATAATAATCCACCAAATCCCCCGATCCTCGGCGGCATTAATATTTTTCTAACCTTATAAACAACCGTATTCCAGACAATTGAATCGTATATTGTGATGGATGTATTCGGCGCAACAAAATACATGATGTCGCCTATATCGACGAGCCCCGCCTGTAAGAAGATCTTCTCTTTCATTGACACTTCTTGGACCACAGCACTTGCTGTTACATCTGTGGGTGTTACAGCGGTAACATTTCCATTGGTATCAATGGTTCTGGTCAATGTTCTTACTGTGATCGATTGGCCGATCTGGTCGAGTATCTCTGTAAAATCTTCTGTGGGTGCGTTCAATGTCATTGTTTATTCACCAGTATCATTGCATCGAGAATTTTGTGCAGGGTAGTATGAACGCACGCATTACAGATTCCGAAGGAGACAGTATCCTTGAGACACTGTTCCTTTATACCGTATTTACATTCCATATTACACCGAAGCACTATCATAATTTATTGTCATTATTCCCGATCCTGCTATTTTCTCGTTTGGAATAGCCATATCAAGATCCGCGGGACCCTTGTCAACAATTGCCCGGGTAAGTAACATTTTTCGCCATAGTGAGACTTGTTTGGTGTAGTGTTCTACAAGTGCATTCATTTGACTCACTGCCGGTTTTTGCACATTCAAACCCCCACTACTGTAGTTAAAATGTTTGATAATGACTTGACCCTGCAAGGTTCCCAAGACCCTAAGTGTGGCAAAATCTGCCATGAAGAGTTTAATTTTATTATAATTTGTGGGTTCAGTAAGTGCTGCAGATCCAAGTAACTCATATACATAATCAAATGCCATCTCTATCTGCATACCCAATGAGGTGATTGAAAGTGGCATGCCATATACTGTGTAATTATTTGTGGTTGTGCTAAATGTCGGACTGCCAAGATTTGCCAAGACGATGGCATTCGCTTCCAGTCTTAGGGGTTCCGGTACCATGTTTTATTCTCCCGAAATTATATCACACAAATAAAATGATTCCCGATTAACTACATTATTAACAGTTGAAAACACCGCACTTATTTCTATTGTATATACTCCTATAGAATTCGATGAGGTGGTGGATAAAAGATAATAATATAAACCAGTTGAACTTCGCGTCATTGCTGTCCCGGTAAGATATGTCGTACCATCTTGAAAATAAATAGTAATTGTCGCGGCATTACTATCTGGGTCTGTAACAACTGCCTCGCTGTTAGTAAACGTTACATTGATTTGCCGTGTGTTTCCTCGTTCTATAGTAAACATTTTTACCCCATAGTTATAGTTGCATTTAAATAATCTTGTGGATATAAATTTGTATTGGGGAATAATGTCAATTGTGGATATAATATAGTTCCTGTCCCGATATTTATATCAGTTAATATATAATCACTGATTGTAATTATTCCCGAATACATATTTTACCTATTTCTTATAGATAACTGCTTTCAGCTTATCTACTATTTTTCCATATTCGTACTCTGATATTTCTTTATCGCTGTATGCCTCTACGAGCTCGATTGCAAGAGCAATTACTTCTGCTTTGCGATAGCTGAGATATCCAAATACTACTGTTCCGATCGTTGTTGCGATTGCGTATATTGTTATTAGTTCCATTTTAATCTTCCTTTGCGTTCATAAATGTCTCGATTGCGTTCACGATATTAGAGTTGGTTCCCCATATGGATGGGATATCCTTCTCTACTGTAGCCCTTAAGAATTTATAGACATCTTCCTCGAGAACCAATACTCTCGATTCTGCTGCTTTCTCAAATGCTTTTGTGAGTTTTGTAAATAACTTAAATTGCTCAAAACCCCTGGGCAGCTCATCGGGCTTTTTATTTGTCACTAATAGACTCAGTAACATTAAGAGATCTTCTTTATGCTCTTTCTTCTCTGCGTCTACTACTATCCATTCTTTTACTTCTATTGTTCGCATGTGTTCCTCTATTTAACCTATCTTACGGTATTTAAAAAACCGTAAAAAAGAAAAGGGAGATTATCCCTTTAAGCTGATGCCCATACTGGGAAGTAATATTTGGTTTCTCCAATATAGATATTTAGCCAATATGTCGGAGCACTATCTGAACCAGTTGGTCCCGCAGTACCCAAACTTGGTGTTTTCCCATTACCCGCTGTTGTCATTGAAGTCCAGCTTCCGTCGCCGTCTTCGATAGACAAGAATGCATCCCAGTCAACTGTACCGGTTGCTCCTCTAACTCTAAAGCCAGAAAGAATACCACTCTTAGTTCCTGAGCCACCCACACCTACCGAACATCCACAAGCATGTGAATTAGCTGCAAGTGTTCCCACGATATCTATACCGAAGCTTGCCCCACCAACGTCTCCAAGACTTCCATTTAGATTGATTGTCTTGCCTGTTGCAATGGTTGTATTGCCCCAGATTGCGCTGATGCCACCAGTTCCAGTATAGTCTGCATTGAGATACATGTCTGGATGTATTGCTACAAATGAGACATCGCCCGATGCTACGGTCGCGGTTGTCAAATGTCTAACAGTAAATGTTTCTGTATAGCCAGTTGCTGCTACTCCACCATCGTCACTATAAAGTGCATTAGCCTGTGAAGTTTCCCACGCTGCACCATTAAGTGCAATTCCGCTTCCTTCAGTATTACTGTCTGCGCCTATGAAGACACCTCTCGTTGCAAGATGTGCACAAGCTGCAGTTGCATTGATAAGTGTTCCGATAGCTACTGCACTGGTAAAGTTTATACCAGTTGTCATTGCGCCAACGACAGACATACCAGTCGTGAGTGTTCCACCAGTTACACCGCATGCAATACCAGTTGCATATGTTTTACCAGTAAGACCAATTGAGATACCAGTTGTCATTGCAGAACCCTGAACATTAAGTCCGGTTGTTACTGCGCCCGAGACGTGGATTGCGTCTGTGCATGCACCATCAATTAATACACCATCTACTGCTGTATTTGCAAGATGTAATCCTACTGCTGATGCTGCACCAGATACGTGAATTGCGTCTGTAGTTGCGCCGGCAATTAAGATTCCGTCTACTGCTGTACCTGCAAGGTTAATACCATTTGCAGATGCTGCTCCACTTACGTGAATTGCGTCTACTGATCCGCCAGAAATTAAGATACCATCTGCTGTAAATGTTGATCCGAGTTTGATACCAGTGTCAAATGTTCCTGCGAGTTGTACACCGCTATTATTTGTGCTTGCGGTTGTATTTGCGCTGGTTGCATAAAACGCTGCGAATTCTGAATCTCCGTGATCATCTGCTTTGCCGTTTATATCAATGTATGCACCATAGACTTTCTCACCTGTGGAGAGTGCTGTGGTTACATTGATATCTGCGTTTAAAACCTTAACACTTGCGCTGTTGACATCTGTTCTGATATCAATAATGTTTGCGCCGGTGTGTGGGGTTGTATAAGCGTCTACTTGAATTGCCTCCTCGGTAGCATCGATTGTCCAGTTTTCCGGACCTGCTGTCGTGAAGGTTCCTGTTACGTTCAAACTGCCGGGGAAAATCCATTCGTCAGCTGATCCGCCTTTTGTATATGTTGCCATAATTATTTCTCCTTATTTATTTCTTCAAATTCTTTATTGAAAGGACTAAACAGTTGTTTAATCAAAAAATAAAGCGTGGAGAGTTACTCCACTTTTATTCAAATGTTGTTTTGTCATGACATGGTTTACAGTATGTGATACCGTTATCTATGTCCCACAATTCATCACAAGAGATTGCTTCTTCTAAACTCGCAATGTTGTGTTCTGCAAGAATGATACTGAAACCTTTCTTGTGATGTGCTTCGATATAACAACCACTCTTTCCACATTCTTGGCAAGTATATAAATCTCTTTCGAAGACATTCATACGCCACTCGGTGGTTTTTGAACAATCTCGGATGGATTTTCTGAGTGGAGTTATTCCACCTTTCCAGTTAGGATTCGATTCTCTTTTCTGAGCAAGATCGGGACGTTTTCTCCCGGTTAAAGCTTTTGATTTTTTCTCTTGCCATTCAATGGGTTGTTTCTTCCCAAAGAGTGGGGATAGTTCTCCGGTTTTTCCAAACATTGGATTTTTGTCGCCGGAGGAATCCCAGTGGTTTGAGGAAATTTTCTTCCGAGTTTCCTCGGAAGATTTCTTTCCTTTGTTGTGGGGGGTATTACCCTTCTTAAATACCATGGTTCATGACAACCTTGAAAGAAAATCTTTCAAGTATTTTATGCGGTGGCTCCAGAAATTTCCTCTATACAGTTAGGCGTAACCACTACAGGGCAGAACATTGTGAGAGCATATACTTCATATGCGTCGCGCCTTTGATTATCCTGTACCATTGTCTGAATAGACAATGCCTCGACATAGTATCCCATAGGGGTATACTGACCGAGAGGGTTGGGTGCTGTTGAGACTGTTCCAGTCATGACATAGTTGAGACCACTTGTGATGGTTCCGGCTGCCTGTGCGCCACAATGTCTTGAAACGAGTACCCTAAGACCTTCTACCTGACCTACTTCACCGTGTGCATAGCCACCATTGACTACACCAGTGTTCATGTAAGACTTGAACTGCGGCAGTTTATTGATCTGACCGGCACCAATTGGCTGCACAACGAGTGTATCAGCGAAAAGGTTGTTGTTCATCATTCTTACTTTTGCATCCACAAAGTCATACTGAC
>Ga0180732_1000279_pt1 | contig 47360 bp, 51 predicted proteins | sample KR11_01MetaG_FD_148674 | JGI IMG/M metagenome (GOLD analysis project Ga0180732, IMG submission 148674) | Groundwater microbial communities from the Olkiluoto Island deep subsurface site, Finland - KR11_0.1 MetaG | ecosystem: Environmental > Aquatic > Deep subsurface > Groundwater | place...
AACGAACGCAGGCGACGCAAGTTAATATCGGTGTCAGGAGAAAACCCGAGCCAAATGGCAAGCCGGGATATTTGCGCGTAGATACGGTGCATCAAGGCGATTTAAACGGCAAAAAGGGAGTTTATCATATCAACTTAGTGGATGAAATCACTCAATTTGAGATGATCGCCACAGTCCCTCAAATCTGCGAGCAATATTTAAGGCCAGTCGTGGAAGAGATTTTAAAACTATTTCCTTTCGCCATTGCGGAATTTCATTCTGATAATGGAAGCGAATATATTAATCAAGCGGTGGCGAGAATGTTGAATAAATTGCACATTGAATTGAGTAAATCCAGATCAAGGCATTCCAACGACAATGCTCTGGTGGAATCAAAAAACGGAAGCATTATCAGAAAATTCTACGGGCGGAATTTCATTAATCAGAAACACGCGAAAATAATTGACGATTTCAATAAAAAATATTTAAATATTTATCTCAACTATCATCGCCCCTGCGGATTCGCTGAAAATATAATTAACGCGAAGGGGAAATTGAAAAAGAAATACAGCGAATGGATAATTCCTTATGAGAAATTAAAATCTCTAGAAAACGCCAAGCAATATTTAAAGCCGGAATTCAGTTTTGACGAGCTGGACAAAATAGCCTATGCTGAAAGCGACAACGATTTCGCCGAAAAAATGATGAGAGAAAAAGTAAAATTATTCGGAAATATTTGAAGTTTTTGACTATATTTAAAAACCTAACCCAACAAAACCTATTCTGAACCCCCTCTCCGTTTAGGGGTCATCTTACGATTGGAAAATACTTGAGAAATAATTAAAAATTATCCCAAGTTTGACTGAGGGTATTTTTCCCTATATGCCTCTCTTAATTTCAAGGACATAATAAAAAGCAAGTCAGTATAAGTTAATGGATTATTATCAAAAGTCGGATGCTCAAAAGCAAAATTCTGAATATCTTTAAACCTGATGTCATTCATTTTATCCATAAGAACATCCAAAGAACTTCTTTCAAGCTCCAGAAGAGAATCAAAATGTTTTTTCTCTAATTCCAAAAGCAATTCATCTTTAATATTATCAAATAATTTTTCCGCGCCGCTTTCGAAATAAAGCTTTAGGCCGATTTTATTTATCACTCTCGGGCTATTTTCCTCGGAATAACACGATTTGCTTATTACATTTTTTTCAAGCAATATCTGATTTAGAGTTGTGAACCCCTTGTCAATTCTATTCAGCGATCCTTCTATCTCTCCGAATTTTTTATTATTATCTTTGTCAATCCTGCTCAGCGATCCTTTTATCTCCCCGAATTTTTTATTATTATCTTTAGTGTCTTTATAAAATATTGTAAATTTATAAACCACGAAAGCAACCACTAATATTATAATAAAATAAGTGGAAACTTGGGGATAATATTCAGATAATTTTTGTAAAATATAGTCAATCATATCTTTTGCTTAACTTATGTTTATATTATACCACGCCAGCCGGAAATTAGCCAAAAAATATATTGCCGACAAAAAAGATATTTCAATTCAGGAACAGTTTTTGTATTCTCTTATTCTCTAATTCGCGCGAATTAGAGATAGCGCCTTTAAGACTGCGAAGCCTGAATGCGGGATGTTTGAAAGTTCGAAAACTGCGGGAAATAATAATGGTTTGCGTTGTGACTTTGCGGGGCTATCGCCGGTATGGAGCCAATGTGAGGGAATTAGTTTTTAATCCTTTTCTTCTTTGCCTTTCCTATCTGTTTTGTTTCTTTCTTTACTTCTTTAATATGCTTTTCCGCGGGCAGATGTTCCGGCGTCGTTCCGCCTATTTCTTTGATGGTCTGCCTCACTTTTCCTCCAATCATAAAATGAGTTTGAGAAGCTGATTGATCTCCCTGTATTTTATCCTTTTCCAGTTTTTCATCCGTCTGGGTAATGCGAAATAAATTAGCCGCCAATTCAGTGGAACCGGCTCTGTCCAGCAGTTCTCCTTTTTTAATTCCTTTCTTTTGTTCAATATCTGACAATGGCATTCCGTAAAGCCCTCTGTATCCGGCATCGTTAAACAGTCCGAACTTAGTCACGCCGGCTTTTTTGGCGGTTCTGAAAAGTTTTTTGTTATGATCCGATACCTCATTTCTGATAAACAATCTTTTCTTGGAATCCGGCAGTTGTTCAAAAATTTCCTGCTTTCTCGTTTGAACGGCAAAATAAGTTTGAGCCAAAGCTATTTCCTGTTTCTTGGGATCTCCGTTTTGGGCGATCAAGTAGCAAGCGTATCTATCTAATTTATAATCTCTTACCTCCCTTACCGTATTTGAGCCGATCTCGACCATTTTACTGAAGCCGGTAAAATGGTTATTTGCATCCTGACCGCTATTAACGCAAGCGCGCTCCGCCCTGGAAATTACTTCTTCGGAATTTTGCCATTTCTTATATCCTAAAAGCGGCAGCAATTCCCGCGCCGTCCAATATTCAACTCCGTTCTCGTCAATTTTTTTGATACCTTCAAAATTTTTATGAGGGCTTGATGGGATTATTAAGTCGGTCATTGTTTTGGTTTTAAAAATTAAAAAATATTTCTCACATTTTTCTCATTCTACCATTCGCGCGAATTAGAGATAGCGCCCTTAGGACTGCGGAGCTTGAATGCAGGATGTTTTGAGAGTTTGGAAGATTGCGGGAAATGATAAAAATCCAATTCAAAACCTGCTTTGATTATAGCAGGTTTTATTGTTTTGGCTAAATAGGTTATTTCCATTTTGATCGATCTTATAACATTTCAACTTCGCTTCCGAAATATCTATAATGGCCGATTATTTTCCATTTCATTAAAACATCGTTTATCTTCGGACCCGCTCCGATATTGTGGACGATCAGCGGCCTTTGCTTGTCGGATGATAATTCGTCTATTACGATTCCAATGTGCGTTTTTCCAAAATTGAAAGTCCAAGCCACTATGTCCCCGGGCAGATAATCATTGGGGTTCTTTGTGATCGGCAAGATCTGCCCACGGCGTTTGAAAAAGGCCATCAAGTTCGGCACTCTTCTGTGGTCTATGTTCGTATCCGGTTTTTCAAGCCCCCAAAGTTTTGGATACAGATCAAAATTCTCCGCCATGTCCCGATGAACTTCTTTTTGCAAATCTATCCCCAGTTTCCGGTAAGCCCTGATAACCACATCGGCGCAGACGCCTTGATCTTCCGGCACATCGCCGTTCGGATAATCAATCGCCAGATATGACGGGTTATAAGCGACTTCATAATTTGTCCGCTCTATCGCGGCATCAGCAAAATTTTCCAGGAATCTCTTCTCTCCCCCGCTTAAATTTTGCCAGCCGAACGGATTATAAGCCGAGCCCATGATTATCGGAGCGCCGCTTTTATAATTAAAAAAATAAAACGCACCTGAAAAAATCAGCGCCGCCAGCGCCAGAGAAATTATTATCGCCTTTTTGGAAATAGGATTTTTCATAAATTGTCATTCTGAACTTGTTTCAGAATCTATTTTGTTTTAGGTTTAATTTATACTATTCAATATTATGCTTTCATCTACGGTGTAAACGCGATTATTTTTAAAATACAGCGCTTGCGTTTTCAACTTATTCAGAAGTTTTGTGATTTGTAGAATTGATTAAATATAAGAGAAAGTAGATCCTGAAACAATCCTTCGACTATGCTCAGGATGACATTGTTCAGGATGACAGAGAGCGAGAAAATCTCAATATTTATCTTATCTATCCATCTCCGCGCTCTTTTCGTATATCTCGCACATTTCCGCGTTGCATCCCCACTTTCCCTCGCAAGTTTTTATTTCTTCGCGGCATTTTTCCGCTTCTTTTTGGAAATATTCGGTTTGATATTTTACGATTTCTTTATAATTTTCCCTTATAGACAAGAGAGCTTTTTTTTCGGAAAGATTAAACGACTGCCAATTTTCATTTTGCTTTTTTTCGGCATTTTCTATTTTTTTCTTGAAAGAGATCGGATTGTTCCCGTAAAAATTATATTGCCACGATTCAGAAAAAAGACTGTAATTATAATACAAATCTCTGGCAACTTCCATTTTTATTTCCTCGCTCACATCCATTTTAAAAATTTTTACCGTTTCCGGAATGGCGTCAATGGATAAGTTTGATAAATAGAATAAGTCCAGTTCTTTTCCTTGAGTCAATCTTTTCATATTTTCTCCGGCGATAAAACCGTCGGGATTTATTAAATTTATTCCCGCCCAAAACATAATTGACAAACAAAATATAAAAAACAGAAAAACCGCTTTTTTCTTTTCCAGAATTATTTTGTAAAGGAAAATCAAAAACACGGAAAAAATCCAAAGCAAAAGCGCGAAAACCAAAAATCTGGAAAAAGTCAGTCCGTAGCCGTCGGCATAAACAGCCATCCGCATCCAAGCGGAATAAATGATTATGGACATTTCCAAAATGAGAACGGCGCCCAAAATCTTGAATACCTTTTTCTCCTTGAGGCTTTCCCTTTTCCCCAAAATGTCAATTCCGTAAATCAGAAAAAAAGAAATAATCGAAGCCGCCATCAATTCGTAAAAACCTTTTTTGGCGTATTGCGCGTAAGTGATATATTCCTCAATTCCCCAGACATAATCTTTACCGCCAAACAGATAAAAAAACTGGACGGCGATAAAGGCCAAAAATAGTAATTCAACCAAGATTAAAACTGTTGACGACTCAATAAATCCCAGTAATTTATTTTCTCCTGTTTCGCTTTTTATATCTTCTGTTTTTTGATCTTCTGTTATTTTAGAAAAAACTCCTAGGAAAATATAAGAAACGACTAAAATTATTAAAGCCCGTAAAATTATTTCAAAATTAATATTAAAACTTATAACCTTTTCCAGATACGCCTGAAAAACCGGATCCGCCGAAGACAAAAGCCAGCAGAGAATAACTAAAAAAGGCGCGGCGATAAAAACTCCTTTTATCACGCCGCGGAATTCCTTGGAGCCGATTTTTTTATTTTCAGGAAACGCGCTTTTATGTTTTTCAATAAACCTCGCCGCGCCGCGGAATGATTTCAGAAAAAAAGAAATCGGAGAAGCGATATATCCTAAAAAACTGAAATTCAGAATATTTTTATCCAGAAACAAACTGAAAAAGAAAAATATTAAATAGACACTGCCCCAAAAATTAAAAAATCCCAAAAACGAACTTGCCCTCAAAAACATTCCGGCGGAAAACATCAGCAGAGAAATCAAAATAAAAATTTGCGTTTTACTTATTTTTATTTCAAATCTTTTAGCTAAAATCAAAGAAAAGATTATCACGATTAAATTAAACGCCAGAAAAGAAATCCCGATTGGTTTTTGATAAAACAAATAATCGGCAAGCGCTCCCAAAATCAAGGCGAAGGAAATTATAAGATAAAAATTTGATTTTTTGGACATAGTTTTAAATAAATGATTATAAGTTGATTAAGGATTTTATACTATTGGTTGTCTTAAAAATCTTTGTGTCTCTCTTCTTTTTTATATTACCATTAAGCCAATAACAATTCAAGAAAACTCATTTTTTTATATTATTATAAAAATCATTTCCTCCTCTCATTCCCCTATTCGCGCGAATTAGAGAATGGATAAAATATGATTTTTTGTTGATCGATTAAGTTAGATATTCTACTTTCCTAATATCCTTATTTCCTCTCCAATCTCTATCCCCATCTCTTCCGCCAATCCTCCATTTATTTCCAAGACATATTTCGCGTTTTCGTCGGGACCGAAAGATTCGCATTGCTCGGTTTTGCAAGGCTGGGCGTTTTTTTGGATGAAAATTATTTTGTTATTTTTATCAATCCAGATCATATCCAGCGGAATCAAAGTGTTTTTCATCCAGAATTTATGTTTATCCTCTATGTCAAAAATAAATAACATTCCTTGATTCCGTTCTAAATTTTCCCTGTTCATCAATCCCGCTTGCTGTTTTTCTGTCGTGTCCGCAATTTCAACTTCAAAGCAACTTTCTTCAAAACATACTTGGGCAGAGGATATTTTTTTAGATAAGGACTGTTCTTTTTCTATTATTACAATTTCTTCTAATTTTTTATTTTCTTGATAGTAAAAATTATAAGCAAGAAAAAAAGTCGTTGTAATAAAAACAACGGCAAAAAAATAATATTTTTTATTTTTAAGTTGAATAGACATTGTTAATCCGTAAGAATTTTTTTAATCGTCTCGCGATCGCCACTAGGTATGCCACATTTTCCGCAAGCTTCTATTACAAAAGGCTTTGCGTCAAATTTTGAATATTGATATCCAGACCCAGCCAATTTTTTAAACGTTCTTGCAAAACATTCGATTTTAGAATAATCAATTGAAAGCTCGCCTTCATCTTTCGCGTTTATTAATGCTCCTTCGACTTGATCTAGAATAATACTAGTCCCATTAAATAAGTTTGCCATATTTTTTAAATTTAATTTATTAATTCTCAATTCAAAGTATACCCGAAGGCGACACGTCGACGTGTCGCCTTCTAAGACTCTTTAATCATAAACTACAATTAATTACTTTTCTTGATCTTATAGATATATGAAACGATTCCGCCGAACGCCCATAAATTAATTAGACATACCGCCAACCATCCTAAAACTGGAATCATCCACAAAACAATTAAAACCAAGTATCCCAAAACAAAATTCATTAGCGGAAACTTCGCCGTAAATTCATATTGCTTAAATTTTTTAGTAATAATATATCCCAACATAATCGGAGCGACAATTTGAGAAGTTATTAAGATTACTATAAAACTAAACAATATTACAATCATCAGGGGCCAACCTACCAAAGAAATTGCGAGAATTATCAAAGATGCGGAATAAGAATTATGGCGATAATTCCCGCCGCCAAATTCCTCCACAAATCTTTTTCCAAAGATTCAAAAACGGCTTTTCCGCTTTTATAAAATAATTTATATAGCGCAAACCCCAAAATCAAAAGCCCTAAAAACTGCAGAATTTCAAACCCGAAAAGAAATCCCATAAAATCGCCCTTGTCTTTTTTGGGAGGAATTGGAATAGATTTTCTGACAATTTCCCCGCCTACAATAGTTTTATCAAAAGAGATTTCTTTATTGCTATGATAAACCAAATCGCCGCCGATTGAAGCGTCCGGCCTGATCGCGATTTCATCAGCCCAGATTTCCGCGTCTTTATTTATATTGCCCGCCAGAAGAACTCTGCCTCCCATTATTTTTACATCGCCCATTATATCTCCTCGTATTTCAATATTGCCTCCCGCGGCATACAAGTTGCCGCCAACAACGCTGTCTTTTTCTATTGTTATATTTCCTCCCGCAATAGTTGCGTTTTTAGAGACACTTCCTCTTAAATAAACATTTCCTCCAACCGCCCTAACATTTCCTTCTTGCTCTCCATTTATTTTCACTTCTCCTCCAATAGCCAAAACATCGCCTAAAGATTTTCCGGAAACATTCAGCAATCCTCCCGCGACCATCACATCGCCATTAACGGTTCCCGCCACATCAACAGATCCAGAAGCTCCTAAATAATCTCCATCCACCGTTTCGTTTTCCGCTAAAAATATTTCCTCTTCGCCCGAATCAATTCTGCTGGAAGCGACAACAGTTCCTATTCCAACAAAAAATAAAATCACCGCAAACAGAGAAACTTTTTTGATTAGTTTTTTGTTCATATATTTGGCTTAATGGATTAATTTTAAAGTTCCGTAAGCTTAGTGTTAGTATTCGTTGTATTAGTGTTTAATACTATCCGATCTCGTAATCATCATTCAATAAAATATTTTCAATAACCTTTAACTCGCTGTCCGTTATTTTGTCGTAATCTTCAAGCATCAGCCGCTTGAACAAAAATTCCATTTCGCTTTTGTTTATTTGCGTCCCGACTTTTGATTTTTGCTTTTCCATTTCCTCCTCAAGGCTTTCTATGAAATATTTTATCTTGGAAGAAGGCACATCGGGAAGATCTCCCTCTCTCTTCGCCTCTTCAAGCGCTTTTTTAATCAAACTGATTTTAATATGCCCGCCCGCGTCATACAATTTTTGCATGGTTTTTTTGTTAATGGTTAAGTTTTTAGTTTCTAGTTTTTTTATCCTCGCCCAATCAATCGCAAACTACATAATGCAAATATTCAACCGTTTTATCCGCTTTATGATTTCTATTTTCAGTTTTATCCGCCTTGAAGCGATTATATTCTTTCGTGAAATATCCATATTTTCCCCGCAAACTCATTGTTTCTTTTATATCATCCAAAGTCATTAAGCCTTCATTGTTATAGCTTAAAAAAATTTTAATTTGATATTTCAAAAATTTTGCTTACAAGTTTGGTTCTGGCATAAAAAGCCCTTGTAATGGGTCGCTTTTTACCAGTGCGAGGATTTATTCCGCCGATTCCTTTTGTTCTTGCTTGTATCCATTTTCCATCTTTACCAGTCAAATTTTCAAAACCTTCTTTTATTAGTTTATTTCGTATAAAATCATAGTCCGCTTTTATTTCTTGTCTGTTATAACTACATTTTTTCTATTTGGATATTTTCTTGAAAAAACAGGATTAACTACGGAAATATTATCAGCCATTATAACCTCTGCATCGTCTCCATACTTTTTTACAATATTTTTTAATTTTTTAATAAACTTTTTTAGTTTCATGTTGTTGTTAAAAATTAGTTCATGTTTCTTTTTTAGAACCTTAACCAAACTCGAAAATTTTCATAATCAGTAAAGTCATTATTTTTGTCTTCTTCCCAATACAACCCTGTGTAGTTTTCCCAATCATCGCCATAGCCCATACACGCTAAAACAAAATTATTATCATTAAAAAAATGAGATAACCATAAAACTGGCATGATTAAGAATCTACAAATAGAAATTTCCAAAAACATGTTATTATTGCTAAAGAGTAACTTCAAAATTTATTTTTTCCAAATAGAACTCATATTGTTTTGCAAGAGAATCATACGCTAAAAATTTTACTCTTTTATTTATATCTTTAAAAGATGAATATTTAATTTTTTGTTTATACTCATCTCCTCTTTTCTTGTCCGCAACAATTAACATATTTACATGAAAATCTTGCAAGTCATTAAATTTCAATAAAGAATTTTGAATATCGGTAGAATGCTCAATTTCAAAAAAACTATCCGGCATTTCTCTATTATTAAACCAAATAACATCAATCGTGCGGCTTCTTTTAACTATGCCTGGATATGAAAAACATGGAATTTCATTTAATGTTCTCAGCCATCCAAGCTCTTTATCTAAAAATTTATTATTTTTATCTTGATTCGGCGCAAAAGTTTGAAGGTCTTTTAATTTTCCAATTGCCAAAAGCAACCCTTGATAATATGAATGATTAAATTCTATCATTTCTCTATTGTCTTTATTTTTTTCTGTTTCTTCTATAATGCCTTTATCTTCATTTTGATTTTTATATTTTTTAAGTCCATATAAACCTGGTTTGATTTTGTAGATTTCTCCTCTAGTTTGCACAATTCTTCTAATAGTAGCAAATGGGGTTTTAGTTCCCCACTTACAATCTGTAATTTCAAAAACTTTTTGATTTAATTGGCCTAGAGTAGCCACCCCGCCAAGCTCTTCCATTGTTTTTATAACCGCTTCATGTTGTTGCATATTTTTCAAAATTAAATAAATTAAAACTCAAAATCCTTTTTCAACCCATTGCTCAAATCCCAATTGCCTTTTTTCACGCTCACCATTTTCCCGTTTTGACAGCTAAATGTTCCCGACGAAAGAAAATAAGGCGGATCCGCAAAAATCATATCAATGGAATTTTCCGGGATTTGCTCTAAAATTTTCAAACAATCGCTTTTATACAATACAAAACTATTATTTGTAAAATACGGTTTATCTTTTATGTTTCCTAAAATTTTATTTTTTGTTGCCATAATTTTAATGCTCTGCAAATATAATTATTTTTCAATTAAATCACCACCCGCCCAAGCCTAAATCAAGTCTATCATTTTACGCCCTTTAAATCAAGAAAAAACTGCTTCCTTAAATTCTTGAATTCAATCAATTTAACCTGCCTTTAAACATTCTAGTTTCCAGTTTCTAGTTTTTAGTTTCTAGTTTTTAATTTTTTCATCCTTATCCAATCAATCAAAACTATCGCCGCTATTATAAAAAACAAAATTTCCAGCAGCGAACTTCTATCGCTGTTGTTATTGCTATTGTTATTATTGACATTGCCATTTTCGCTTCCGCCGGATATAGAAGAAGCTTTGGCAATCGAAGATCCTGAAACTCGGCTCAATTTTATGTCTTGCTGAAACCTGGGCAAAATTCTATACCCCGAGGATGTCTGGCTCGCTTGTCCCGTGATTACCATCCAATCCCCGATTTTTATTTCTGGATTCTTAATCCCAGTCTGGGGCTTGATGTAAATTTTTACCTGTCCGCTTCCGTCATCAAGATAGAATACCTCGCTTTTTATCTGCGAAACTTTTCCTTCCACTATTACTAGAAGCCCTTCCGCTGATTCATTCACATCTCCCGTAGAAATTAATTTCGGCTCAATTAAATTGTTATGGCTTAAGATTTTCAGATCTTTTTTATCTTCCAATAAAATTCTTTCTTCTCCTCCGACTTCCGAAATCTTGCCGATTATTTCAGCCTCGTCACCCAATTCAATTTTTGGAAGTTTTATTTCGTAGCTGAAAATTTGAATTCCGTTTAAATAAAAAACATTATCAGCGAATATTCCCGGCGGAGCGGAAACAATTCCCGCGACTTTTACTCTCGTATGTTTTTCAAAATGCCAAAGATCTTCTATGTCAGCTTCAATAAAGTCAGGGTTAATTATTTCGCTTTCTAAATTATCTTCATCTTCAACATAAACATATTCAAAATCATTTTCCATAATATCTTCCTCTATTAAAACCGCTTCCGTTTTATTTTCTTTTTTTGGAGTTATCTCCGCCGTCCAAATCCAATTCTCGCCGGAAGTCAGGCTATATGACTGCCCTTCAACTGTTTTTTCATATTGCGCGCTATCAATAATTTCCCCGTCCGGCCAAAGAATATTCACCTCGTCGCCCGTATTATTAAGCATTATTTTTGTATCGGCATAACTGAATGTTTTATATTCCCCCGCCTTGATAATATTATTTTCTTTTATCACATACGGCTTGCTTCCTTTATTCAAAACATCGTCAATCTGCCACCCTTTCAAATTCACATCTTTTTCGGAAGTATTATGCAATTCAATCCATTCATAATTTTCCTCTTGATTGTCTTTCCCTGGCGGATTGGGAAAAATCTCGGAAATAATTATCGTATCCGAAAAATCATATTCCTGTTCGCCGTCATCGCTGGCTCCATAGTCCTGAAAGGCTGTGGAGCCTTCTTGTTTATTATCATCGTCATTATTAGAATCTGATTTGATTGTTTCTTTTGAAGAAATAATTTGCGCTTCAAGCTCAATTATATTTTCCCTTCCCGGCGTCGGCCTCAGCGTCCATGCCCATTTCCCGTTTTTATCCAAAGCGTAGGACTGCTCCTCTTTCGCCGAATCGCTCGCGAGAGTCTCGCTGATTATATTTCCATTTTTATTTCTCAGAATAACTCCATCCCCGGAATTGTTCAAGGCTATTCCCGTTTCATCGCTATAAAAAACTTTATATTTTCCAGCTTTAACAACGGTTTTTTCCGGAATAACAAATTTCTTTATTTTCCCGATTTTATCTTCCAGTGTCCACCCCGCCAAATCAGCTTCAATGCTGTCATTATTATAAATCTCAATAAATTCATTATCCTTATCGCTGTCCTCCGGATCCGGCAAAAATTCCGTGATAATTATTTTGGGAATATAATTACTAACATCGCCAGCTCCATTCTCACTGTTGGCTCCAGTCTCCTGACTGGAGCCGTCTTGTGAAGAATTATCGGATGTATTTTCCGTATCATTTTGACCAGAATCATTTTGTTCGCTGTTATCTAAAACTACGCTCGTATTCTGCGGATTTGGATTAGCCTGCAAAACAAAATCATTTTTGTTATTATCCGTGTCTTGAATTGCGCCGTTTATAATTTTTCTTTCCAAGCTCTGCCCATTCTCCGGGTTTGTATTTATAGCTTCTCCCTCAAAATCACTCGCCTCTCCCCAACCGACTTTATCAATTAAATTTCCGTTATTATCATAGATTAGAATTGTATTGTCATTTGCCAAAAAACTGTCCGTCGTATATTCATCGTCTGCCAAAATTGTCCCCTTATAACAAATCTCATTCTTATTCTCCCCGCAATTCACTCGCGGAATAATCAAAAAGTATCCGTGAGCGGGAATCGCGCCTTCTATGTTATTTAAAATATTATACTCGCTCCCGCTCTTCGCTTTTCTTTTCAAATCCCAATTTTCCAAATTTATTTCCGAATCTGTCGGATTATACAATTCTACAAACTCATCATTAACACTCTCTCCGCCAATTTGAATTTCCGAAATCACAATATGATTAACTCCGCTCGCCAGAATGAAATTATTATAAATAAAAAAACTTCCAGAAATAAAAACGGAAGCCAGAAAAAAATAAATAATTTTATTGCCTTTGTTCATTTTTGTTAATTCAATGTAATAAAAAATTATATGGAGCTACGCCACAAAATCCAAATAATTTTCCTGATTGATTACTTTAAATTCAGCGTTAGAATAAGTTTCTTTCCACAGTTTCGGCTCTTTCTTTTTTTTATCCCCCCACTTGATTTCATAGCCGAACAGCTTTCCGTCCCGCTCTTCCACCCAGTCAATTTCTTTTTGGTCATAAGTCCGCCAAAAATAATTATTGGAATAAATAGGCTCATACGCCTGCTTTTTCAGCCTCTCCATCACGATATAATTCTCCCAAAGCGCGCCAACATCGTTTCTTAATTCAAGCGGATTGAAATTATTTATAAGCGCGTTACGCACTCCGTTGTCATAAAAATAATAGCGGGAAGTTTTAGTAATTTCTTTTCTTAAATTGCGGCTAAATCCTCTGATATTAATAATAATAAAAGATTTCTCCATTAAGTCTAAATAGCGAGCAACCGTATCGCCATGCAAATCCAAAGAATTTGCCAGTTCCGCAAGAGAAACTTCTTTTCCTATTTGAAAAGCAAGCAAGGCAAGTAAATCCCTAATTTTCTTGGAATTTTTAATTTGTTCTAATTCAAAAATATCTCGAAACAAATAAGAATCAATCAGTTCATTTAAATATTCTCTTTTTTTTTCATTTGACTGCAAATTAAATAATTCAGGATAGCCGCCAAAAATTAAATGAGCTTCAAATATTTCCTTATAATAAGTCATATCTTTAATGCCGGTTAATTCTTTGACTGAAATTGGATAAAGATGGACTGTTTTTTTTCTGCCAGTAAGCGGTTCGCCGACTTTTTGCGCCAAAGAAAAAGAAGCGGAACCGCTGGCAATAACTTTAATTCCAGAAATATGATCAACTATTAACTTTAGATTAAGACCAATATTGGGAATCTTGTGCGCTTCATCAACAATAAGCAAACTAGCGTCTCCGACAAAACTTTTCAATTTTTCTATTGATTGAGAAGAAAGCTCTTTTTGAATTAATAAATCTTCTCCATTCACAAACTTGATATTTTCCTCGTTTTTTAAATTCCCGGATAATTCATTTAGTAATATTGTTTTACCGATTCTTCTTGGCCCATACAGCAAAATTACTTTATTTTCCTGCAATTTTTGCTCTAATATATTGTACGCTTGTCTTTCTATAAACATAGATTAGTTAAGTTTATGATAATTCGCCTAGTTGACTAGATGTATTATAACAAATAATAAAAGGTTGTCAAATCAGAATGCGCAAAATAACACAAATTCCGTCTAATCCCTGATTTCCTGCCCCATTTTATTTTTAATTATACAGAGAGCGAGCCATATGCTCGCTCTCTGTAATTTATTTAATAATTATTTTATCTAAATAAGATAAAAATCTAATTCCCATATAATGCCTGAATGCCTAAAATATCTCCTGTTGCCAATGTTTGCTTTTTGGTTTCACCATAATTGCTATATCCATACATTGTCAATGGTTTTGCCGATCGAGTATATAAGTCAGCTAATCCATTATGCCCAAATTCGTGAGTAGCTATATTTTGTAAGTCCATTTTTCTTGATTCCCCGCTAATACTCCAAGTGTAATCAGTATTAAACTGAACATCAGAATCTATTATCTCTTTTGTCGCCACATTATACCAAAGTGTATTCATTGCGATAGTCCCTGAACCAAGATTAGCCCATTTTACTAAATTTATATTATCATTACCTATGCTAGTTTGTTCTGTTGATACAATCGCATCAAAAAGATCAAAATTAGATATTGCAGAATCCCATGTATTTAAACTTGTTTCTAACTTATCCTTTACGTCATCTGATTTTAATCCGCTATAATCTGAATTGAATGCATAACTAACAGTTTCTCCATTAGGCCATTTTACGCCAAGCAACTTATACATCCTTGAATCATCAACAACGGGTTTAGCTTTCTTCGCTTTGCTAGACCCTTCCGCGTAATGAACAAAAGCATATCCTTCCACAATCTTTCCTTTATCCATTGATTTTCCAAGATAAAAAACTCCCGGAGCAACTTCTTTTGCATTTTCTGGCAGACTAAATTCCTTCTTTTGTTTTTTTTCAGATTGAATAGTGACCGGCTCTTGCTCTAAGTTTGATTTTTTTGCGACAACAATCCCCGCAGTTGCCAGCATTACTCCTAAAACCAAACCAGATAAAACTATTTTTTTCATAATTTGTTTCTTAATTAATTAATTTTAATCATTCTACCCTCCATTTTTTTCGACCTTTATTATATTAAAAATAATTTCTCCACCTGTTTGTTTTATCCAGTAAAAAATCAATCGCCAGCTGCGCGGATTTCCAAGATGCCTTGAGATCGTCTATCGCTTTGTCTGGATTTCCATCGGCTATTTTTTGAAGAGCTTTTTCCAATTCTTCTTTGGCTTTATTAATTTCATCGTCAATCTTTTTCTGCAGATCAGTATCATCTGCCTCTATGCTTTCCGCGTCAAAAATCGCTACTTTAGCGAGAAGAATATCAACTTTTACAAGATTATTAATAACAGCTTGAAGTGCAGTTACGATTTCAGGATTATCATGCCTGCCCTTTTCTTCAATAATTTTTAATAAACTTTTCTCAATTAATAGCTTTCTTGCATTTTCTCCGCGATTTGTTTTTGGATTTGGGGTTTGATGAGAGGGATTTTAAATTTCTCAAAACATCCGCATCAAACCTGCGCGCTTCTTGAATGTCTGATTTTTTTTATAATTGAAATTTGAGGCATAATTATTTAAAACACTTCAATTTTTTCGTTATATTTTCTTTTTTCAACATATTCAATTAATAAATCAAAAAATAAATTAGATATATTTGCGTTTACCTCTTTTATTCCTTTATTTTCAATCTTTATAGAATATTTACCCCACCCATGTTGAAAGCTCTCTTCTGTTTCTTTAAAAGGAGAAACTACTTTTAAGAGATAATAAGAAAATATATCACAACTCCTTGCAGAATTTTCTTTATCTCTAATATCGTTTTTTATTCTTTTTAAAACAGAAATAAAATCTGAATCCGTGCCGCCAAAAATTGAAATAAGAGCTTTAATACTAATGTTTATTAATTGAAGAGCAACTTGATCTTTGCCAGCGAATAAATCCTTTTTATAATTTCCATTTTTAAAAGCTGAAAGAGGAAATTTTATACCTTTTAACAATTGTCTTAAATTAAGTTTTTCTTTTCCTGTTAATTCTAAAGATTTCTTTAAAATATTTTCTAAAAATATTTTAAAGTATCCAGAATCTTTTGATATTTCCTTTAAATTTTTATCCTCCATTTGAAATCTTGAAATGATTTGATCTACGACTTTTTTGATAATTTCTTCATTTTTAAATTGAAACACTTCAACGCTAAAAAATTTATCAAAATATCCGTTAAAATCCGTTTGCTCTCCATATTTATGATGAAAAATGCTTTTTAGATTTTGAACATCGGCAACAAGAATGATTTTATCAAAACCAAATTTATTTGGCAGTTCTTCATTTTGTGAATTAAAATGGGCGGAAAAAACATTCAAAATTCTAAAAATATGTTCGGGATCAATTCTTTCTAAATCATCCAGAATCAGAACACTTTGCTTTTTATCTTTTAGATTAACAATTTTATTTTTTAAAATCTGACTTAAACAATCTGTTTCAGTATTATTTTCTTTTAAAAATTGTTCTATTATTCCACTATTTCCTTTTTTAAATTCTTGAAATTTTTTATCAAATTCCAACATAGTTTTTAATGGTTTCCCAAGGATTTTTCCTATTTGAGGAATCGGATCAACTGCCTGTGACACAGCATTTTTTAAAAAAGAATTTATGGTAAAATCCTTTTTTATATACTCAATCATTCCAACATCTTTATTATTATCATTTTTAAAAATATCTTTATCTTTTTTCACTAATTCAATTAGAATATCGTATTTCAAAAATTCAATAATATTTTCATTTGCGGTAATTTGATAATTGACTGGAAATAAATGAAATATCTCATAATCATCTTTTTTATTTTCAAAAAATTCATTCAAAAAATATGTTTTCCCAATTCCAAATTTTCCAGAAAATAAAATCCGTTTATTATCTTTTATTTCTAAATGCTCTTCAAATTTTGGAAATAATTCATCAATTTTAATTTTAAACTCTGCCTCTTTTGTTTTTTCGTTGTCCATATATTTTAAATTAAAATTATGCTCATCAAACTTTCTTCTCACCCGTCTTTTCCCATTCCCATCCCCTACCGTCCTCCCATGTCGTATAATTATTTCTATCAGGCGTGTCTATTCTGCAATCTCTCCATTTTATGCATTCCCTCTCTTTGTTTCTTTTGGCGCAGCATACTTCTTCCAATACTGTTTTCGTAATTTTATGGCACGCGTTATCTTCCGTCGGCGTCCATACATAGTTTTTATAGCTCTCGGCCATGGACATCATTTCATCTCTGGTTATGGCATGAGCATTATTTATCGCAATAAAATTAAACAGCAGAATAAATCCCGCTAACAATACAAAGCTTATATTTTTCATGTTTTTTAAATTAGCTGATTAAAATAAAACTTTCTTATTCAGTTTTTGAATATTTAAAAATTTGAATACCTTTCTCTTTAAAGGGAAGCATTAAATAAATATTTTCTATATCAGTTATGCGTATCTTTCTAAATTCCCGCGTATAAGCTCCATTTGTCTCTGGATTAGAAAGAATTTCAATTCTTGATTCTTGTGATAAATTATTCACAAATATATCTCTATCAATTTTTGCAATCAGTTTTCCATTTTTATTATATTTCCAAATAAATTCATCAAAATAATACCCATCATCCATATTTCCATGTTCAAAAGCAACATTCAGATAAATATTATCTTCATCGCTCCCGTAATAATACACATACGCCTTCTGCGGAAGTTTGATTGTAAATTCTTTTTGAACCGATCCTGATCTGTCCAATGTTTGAACCTTGCGCGTCAGCCAATCAACTCCTTCTATAAAATAAAATCCTTTTTTGTCTCTGGCAATATTTCCGATGTAGCTGTTTGTTTTCCATTCATCACCATTTTTTCCAATTTGATAAAATCTGGACTCCTCATTATAATATCCATCTATGTTTATATGAACCATTACATTTCCGTTTTCATCAAATTCTATTCCTCCCGTTCCAACGCCTGGATTTTTTCCCGGCGTTATCGGATATGTTTCCAAAATTTTTCCCGACATATCCAATTTATAAACAGCGTCGGAGCCAAAGCTTAAAATGTAAATATATCCATTTTTTATCTTCATATCCGTCGTTGCTCCAATGCCGATTGAAAAATCCCTTAAATATTTTCCATTCTCATCATATTCAATCACTCTCTCATTGATGCTGTCCAAAAGAAAAAGGTGACTGTCGCTTTCATTGATGTCAAAACTTTGGGGGCCGTAATTCGGACCGGCGTCTTCAATCCCTTGCTCGGAAAGATTCAAAAGCCCGACCTCCCCCTCTCCGCTTCCCCATTCCGCCTCAATAAATAATTCCGCTTTATATGTTTCCAGCTCCGAACCTTCTTCATTGTTTGGTTCATTTTCTTTGCTGTTTGAATTATTATTTTCTTCATTATCAACATGGGTATTATTTCCGTTTTCTGTTTGATCAATCGGCGCCTGATATCCGCATTCCTTAAAATTTTCTTTCAATAGCGCGCCGCTTAAAATAATTACGGCCAGCAAAACAGCCGCGATTATCGCTATCGGCAGATTTTTTTTGAAAAATTTATTCATGGTTTTGTTTTAGTTATTTTTTAAATCTTTTTAGAAAATAATATTCAAATGTAATCCTCCGTAATAATCTTAAATTAAAAAAGAAAGCTAAAATTATTATACATATCAAAATTCTGTGATTATCAGATGAAAACCAGCGGCCTGTAAATAAGACCCGCGACTATAAAAAGTTTAATATTTTCCCTTGTAAAAAACAAGCGAAGTTCACGAATAACAAACTGCATTTTTATATCAGATTTTTAAATTTTTCCTATTTCTATTCTATAGCCATCTATTTCCCATAACAAACAGGGATATCATGAATTTTAGTTTCATAATTCAAATCGTCTATCTCTGTCACATTGCATTTATCGCCGGCAACGCAAACCGCTAATTTAGCTTTCAATAATTTAGCGTTCGTAATCGCCTGCAATTCCGCTTGTTCAAATTCTGTTTTAGAAATGTCGGCGCCCCGGCACTCAACAACAATATACGGGGTTCTTTTTTCATCATCCGAAAAAACTACTATATCGGCAAAATTGTTTGACGCCCCTCCCGGCACGCCGATTTCAAATTCAATCTTGTCCACCGGATATTTATATTTTTCAATCAAATCATAATAGAACATCATTCTGATTTTTTCTTTCGGATTCGAGAAATTATAACTTTTACCGACCGCCGTATATTTTATCCTTCCCTTATCAAGAACGAGATATCCCTTTTCCTCAAAAAGCGAAACACAATCCTCAAGACAAACGGCTGTTTTCTCTTCCGGCAGCTTATAGTTTTTTTGGCTCATAAGTTAATTTTAATTATTTATTTATTTTGAATAACACTTCGGGCATTCCCAATATTCCTTTTTATCATCATCTAAAATCTTGCCGAAATAATGCCCGCCACGATAACTTTTATCTTGATATAAGATTACTTTAATTTTATGGCCGCAGCAAACGCAAACTTTTTCTAATCATTCGATAATCTCTTTTTTAAGTTTACTCATAATTTTAAATTATGTTTATAAGTATATGTATGGAAGCGCTATCTGTAAGCGACATTATATAATGTCGCTTACAGATAGCGGAAATATGAAGTTTCTTTGTATTAAATTAAATTTCTCTCCTTCAAACTCGCAAAACTATTTTTAGCGACAATAATGTGGTCTATTACTTCAATGCCTAAAATTTTCCCAGCCTCAACCAGTCTTTTTGTAAGCTCCAAATCGTCTTCGCTTGGCTCTGTATTTCCCGAAGGATGATTGTGCGCCAGAATAATCTGCGCCGCCAAATGGCGGACAGCCGGCTCAAAAACTTCTCGGGGATGAACCAAGCTGGCGTTTAGCGAACCAATAGAAATAATTTCTCTTTTTATTTCCTGATTTCTAGCGTCAAGAAAAAAGACGACAAAATGCTCTTTTTTATTGTCTCTTATATCTTTCATTTCTTGCCAGACATCTTCCGGAGAAAGATAAACTCGGCATTTTTTGTTTTGCAAAAACCTTCGCCCCAATTCAAAACACGCCACAATCTCGCAAGCCTTCGCCGATCCCAGCCCGAAAGTATTTTTCAAATCTAGAAACGAAGCTTTGTCCAGCCCGTTTTTCTTAAACTTTTTCAAAATCTTTTTCGCCATCTCAACTACATTCACTCCCTTGCTTCCGGTTCTCAAAAGTATAGCTAAAAGTTCCGCGCTAGAAAGTTTTTCCGGTCCGTATTTTTCCAGCTTCTCCCTCGGCCTCTCAATTTTGGGCAGATCTTTTATTTTCATAATGGCGCAGTGTTATAATAAATCCTTACATTTATTATTTTACACCATTCTTAAATTTTTAGCCATAAAAAACGCCTATTCCCTGTTTTGATGCTCCCCCCTGACAGGTTTCAAAAAGTATGATAGACTGTTCAGTTATGATAAAGAAAGGAAAGAATTTCGCCCGCCGGAACGCACCTTGAAATAAAAACGAATTAATGAAAGGAGAGAGTCATTAAAGAGTTTAGCTGCGATATTGTCATAGCGATGTCATCCTGAGCTTGTCGAAGGATTAGCTTCCTATAACAATATTGCTCATAAAACTTTCTAATGTATTTCATCGCTCAATATAAAAAAGCGGTTGAAAGAATTCTCTCTTTCAACCGCTTTTTATTACTCCTCCCTTGATAAGGGGAGGCTGGGAGGGGTTTGAAAAATTTGTCATTCTGTCCGCCAGCTGGCGGATCAGAATCTTCTATCTGCAACTTCTAGCTCTGTGAAATAAATAAAAATAATGCCTGCCGTATAAAAGATCCTGAAACAAGTTCAGGATGACAGCATCTAAGCGTTCTATAATTAAAAGCATTTCACAATTCATAATTCGTTAATAATAAAAAACATAAAGATTGATGCAAATGAGGAGAGACTTTTTCAAAGGATATGTTCACATAGAACATCATCGCGGAGAAATGATTGAGGCTTGAGATAAAATCATAAAAAAATCTACAAGACCAACAATATCAAAACTCATTTTCATCAACCTCTATGCTTTGCAAGAACTTTTCAAATTAATAGTAATCACGATTACGGAAGGAGAGAGCCATGAAAGTGATTCAAGACAAGAAAAGCGGAACTTGCTCAAAGAGGAAATCCGCCCAAGGCGGACAAGTGAAATTTAAAAACAAGTGATCGCGGTTGAGGTCTGTTTTCTCTAAAAGAGGAGAGAGCCTGCCCGCCTAGGGCGTGGTCATCTTACATCTAAGATGTAGGGTAGCAGACCTCGATTAGATCCAGTTTACAAAAAGTGCGCGGGCGTTCAAGGCAAACCTTGAAATTCCCGCACTCTTTGGAAAAATCAGAGAGTAGCACATTTATAAATAGGAAGGGATGTTTAAATGTTAGCCGCGTTTTCATTCCTTCTTTATTCTCCAAGTTTATCTTTATATTGTCATTCTGAATTTAGTTCAGAATCTACAATATGATTCGCAAAATATTATTTAAAGCGATGAATATAGAAGATCCTGAAACAAGTTCAGGATGACAACGAAAAAGGTAAATTTAGAAAAGCTTTTAATTTCGAAACTGCGGGATTGAAAGCGAGGGATTGTTCATTAAAATATATATCATTCATTTTCACTCCTTTTGTCGGGTTTTGGCGTAGAGAGGCTAAACAAGTTGGCCTTTATATGCTGAGACTCGACTGAAAATTAGTTTTTGGAAGAGTTGAGGCACAATGATTACAAAAATATATGGAGGAAAAAATATGTGTCAAAAGTGTAAGAGTCCAAAAGAGGACTCAATAATTTGTGAAAACTTTGGCATAGTAAATGTATGCCAAAAATGTAAGGATGCGATTGAAGCTGCCTGTGCAACCAATCTCGAAAGGGATAGGCGCCGATGGGAAAACCATAAAATAATCGGGCATAGATATGCTCGGTTTAGTAGCTCCGAATGGAGCGGTTGCATTGTTGTTGAATTTGACAACAACACCGGCATAGCAGTCATTCAGCCTGGCAAAGGACAATATGCCTCATCGCAACGAGCACCAGAAAACCCGGATGTTGAAAAAATGTATGCTGCGGTATATGCAGCAAAATCGGAACATGAACAGAAGTTCAACTCCGAATTCAACACTCGAGCAGACTGCACGGGAGCATACCCGACAGTCAAGTTTTCTGGATAGAAAGGGCATGATTCCCTTTCAATTTGCACAATTGGAGCAGAAAGACAAAATGAAATGAAGGAAGTTTTGAAAACAAAATTTCCAGATTCCGCCCGAGGCGGATCGGATTAAACAAAATCCGATATCTCGTTTTTCTGCTCAACTTTTTCCAAGTTTATCTTAAAGGGAATTAACACACCCCTAACCCCTCTCAAGAGGGGAATAAAAAAAGGTAAATTTAGAAAAGCCCCCAAAATAACGAAAAGCTAAAAGTGAAAAACTAAAAACACTAAAAGCTTAGACTAATTTTGGAGGCGGAATCGCAAAAGGCTCCACACAGAGTGTGGAGCCAACGGTGAAAATATTCTTCAAAAAACATTAAAGCAAGTCAATAAGTTTTTGTCTGGAAAGTTTTGCTTGTTTGAGAATGCCGGCAAGAGTTCCTGTTTTCAAATCTTTGTTATGAAACGGCACTGAGATTGGCAGCGAATGATCGTCTCTGTAAAGAATATAGTGGCTGCCGGAAATATGATCAACAAAAAAACCGATTTTCTTCAAAACCTTAATCAGCCGCTTAGGTTTAACGCAGAGAAGCTTGGGCATGAGATAAAGAATTATTCAATAATTTTTTTTTGCTTTGCCTCTGAAACACTTCCACTTGGCGAAAATCAGAAAATTCAACAGGCACTTTCCGTTGATGCTTAACGAGTGTTTTAATATAGCCCTCAACGGCGTCTTTGATATTTTCCAGCGATTCTTCTATTGTATCGCCCTCAGAAATACAGCCGGGTAAAGCGGGAACAGTCGCGGTATAGCCGCCTTCTTCTTGAGGTTTTAATTCCACGGTATAAGTCAACATAATTTTCCAATTAAAGATTAATCTTATATTTTCATTATATTTTACTTCATTGGTTTAGTCAATTTTTCCAAGTTTATCTTTTCTGAAAGGTAAATTTAGAAAAGCCCCCAAAATAACGAAAAGCTAAAAGTGAAAAACTAAAAGCTTAGACGAATTTTGGAAGCGAAATCGCAAAAGGCTCCACATAAAATATGGAGCCAGCGATAAATGTAAAAAGTTCTTTGAAAAATAGTCCTATTTATTTATTTATTTATTTATTTATTTATTTTATCTCTCACAAATTCCATAAAATCAATAAGAACGAAAGGGAAAGATTTTCTGAATTTAGCGTTAATAACTTTATTTTCTTGTTCATAATGCAAATGATAGGGGAAACTTTTTAACCGTTTCCAGCGAGTATCCGGAAAGTTGTCAAAACGAAAAAAAGTTTTATCAATATGCCTTCTTTCCCAATGAAAATCAAAACGGTTTTTAGCCTTTTGGGAAATTCTTATATCAACAAAACTTTTATCTATCAAAATTATTCTTAGCTTTTCTTCCGATGGCAGAAAAGTATCTTGGACAATGTCAAGAAATTGGTTTTCAATTACGCGCTTAGCTTCTGTTAAATTTTCATTCATAAAAATTAAATTTTATTAAGAAGATTTTCTATCAATCCCGTTCTGTTCTCCAAATAATCTAATCTGAAAAAATCTTCCCTTGTATCCTCAGTTTCGCGAATTTTTCCTTTTTTAACAGCTTTCTCAAATTCACTAACACTTCCCAGATTATATTTAAACGCCAAAATCAAAAATTCCGTTTTCAAAGCTAAAAGCTCTCTTTCTAAAAAAGATTTCAAACTTCTTTTCTCAAGCTCTTTGTCTTGTATATTTAATTCTTTAGCGACAGACATAGTGTTATATTTAAGCATATTTGTATTATTAAAAACTTATGTTTTCATTATATTTTACTTTATAGGTTTAGTCAATTTTCCAAGTCCGCAATCCTTCAATAAGCATTGTCATAGTGAGCCTGCCTATCGGCAGACAGGCTTGTCAAACCATCAGGATAACGCATTGCGGATTTAGAAAAATCTTCAAACAAAAAAGCTTGAAGATTATGCACTTTATAAAAGGAAAGAGAGAATCGTGGAATAGGTCCCGTGATTTCTCTCTTTCCCCTCCTAAATTTTATTTAGGAATACGCACATTGAAAGAAAAGAAAAATCATAGCCCGTCAAGTTTTTGCCCAGTAAACTGATCGGAAAAAAGTTTCTTGTTAGTTTATTGAATGAAATATAAAGGAGGAAATTATGAGTAAAAATATCCCCACTGGGGAAGAAATGATTGCTCCAAAAAATAATTAAAATTCTTTGGAGTAAAAAAACGATTTTTCTTTTCTTTCTTTTTTCCAAATCCACAATTCAAATTTTGCGGGTTTAGAAAAATCTTCAAGCGAAAAAGCTTGAAGATTATGCGCTTTATAAAAGGAAAGAGGGATGATCGCAGAATAGGTCCTGCGACTTCCCTCTTTCCCCTCCTAATTTTTTCCAAGTTTATCTTTTCAAAATCTAAAAACCGGATTTGAAATCGCAAAAGACTCCATAGTCCCGAGCACTCGGGAACTATGGAGCCAGCAATAATTTGAAATCGCAAAAGGTAAATTTAGAAAAGCTTTTAATCCCGAGGACTCGGGATTAAAGACGAGAGTTTGTTCCTTAAAATTATAAAAAACTCCGCACAGAATGTGGAGCCAGTGATAAAATGTTCTTTGAAATAATCACTTATAAATATCTCTTCTGTGCCCGATTTTCACAAGCTGGATTTTGTCCGTAGAAAGAAATTGAAAAATTACCCGCCAGTCGCGAGTAATTCTGAATGAATAGAATCCAATAAGCTGTCCGCTTAATGGCTTTGTATGAAGAGTGGGATAAAACGGATCTATTTGAAATTTTTCCAAAAGCTTTGCCAACTTCTTGGTTTGCGCTTTTGGAAGCTTTCTTGCCAGTTTAAGAAATCGCGCGTTATAAACAACTTCCACCATAAATTTAATCTTTATAGATTTGTTTAAGAAAAGAAGAGCTGTCTTTAAAAGTGTGTTTTGGTTCTTCTTGGGAGAATTGCAATACTTTCTCAACAAATTCCGGGCTATATTTTCCCTCCTTGTCTTTTCCGATAATGCCAATAACAAAAGAGCGGAGAATTCTCACTTCCTCTTGAAGCTCTGATATTTGATATTTGTTTTTAAGCGCTTGAGGCATAAATTTTGAATTTTATATTATTTCCGTTTGTATTTATTACATCTAAACTATGCATCAACTTTATGTATTTATATTATACCTTTTTAAAACCCAGTGTCAATTTTTCCAAGTTTATCACAAGAGTTTATAAAGTCCGTAAAGTCCGTAAAGTTTATAAAGTCTATAAAGTGTTGCGGATTAGATGAATTTCTTCGGTGGTAAATTCAAAGGAGGAAAAATTTGTTCTTTTCAATTTATAATTGATCTCTTCCCACGGCGGACAGACTGCCTTGGGCGGGGCAAATAAAAATAATAGCAGGGAGAAAATCGATCGCTTAAAAAAGTAATCGGTTTTTTCCCTGCTATAGACAAAATAAAAAGGCAGGGAGGATAATGATTGAAATGGAAGAAAAGAAAACTTATTTCGGGTTCGCAATCGCGGACTCGATGTTTCCCGCAGAGTGCGGGATTGTAAAGAAGACGATCACAGCTGAAGTCGCGAAGGCTTTGGTTGCGCAGGGTGTTGAATCCTGCTGTAACCCGTCGCATGTTGCGACGATCTCTGCTGCGAAGCAGAGATTTGGAATAGAAGTAGCTATCCCAGAAAAGCCGCCTCAGGTAGCATTTCTACCCGGAGATCGGATGATCGTTATGTCAGTTCGAGGCTTGCCTCGTCTGACGGATCGGCACGAGTATACCGAGGAAGAAGTTGCAAAAGCAACCTTCGCCTTCTCAGTGTATACCGTGCAAGAGGAAGGACGGCCTTAATCCGTCCCAAAAAAAGCCGTTAAATTAACGGCAAAGAGTGGTAGTTGTTGAATGATAAAGAGAAAGAAATTTTTTGATATCTGTCTTCAAAGAAGACCTCAATTACCCTCTTACTTTTTCCAAGTTCGCAAAATAAATTTTTGCGAATTTAGAAAAGCCCCTAAATGACTTATGACTTATAATAAATAACTCATAACGAATTTGGATGCGAGATCACAAAAGGCTCCACACAGAGTATGGAGCCAACGATTCAACAATAAATGTTCTTTAAAAAAATAAATTTATTTTTCAGCCTTATAAATCCATCGGCCTTTTTTCTTAGCGATGGCGCCGATGGCGGAATGTTTTTCAAGATTATTGAATTCGCGCGGAGTGTAGCCGATTATGTCCATGGCGATTTGATAAGTGGCGTCGTCCCTCATATTTGAAAGCCAGAGCAAGCGGTCGCGAATTTTTGAGAAATTAGGAGAAACAACGATCAAATCCACATCGCTATGTTTCGTAGGTTTTCCATAAGCAAACGACCCAAACAAAAGAACGCCCCTAACATCTATTTTGTTTCTAAGGTTTGAGATATAGTGATCCACTATTTTTTCCGGAAATTTTATTGCTTTTGAAGCCATAGGAAAAGTTTATTGGTTTTTTCTAAATAATCTTCCGTAAATTTTTTATTAGGCTTAGGCAATGGTGAATAAAGCATATCAGGATAGCGCGGCCTTAAATAAAAAGTGTTAAGATTGTTCAAAAATATTTTTTGATCTTCGGACAAAATAATTTCGGATGTTTTTGCCAGTCTCGGCAAATCATGAATTTTAATCAGCTCTTTTCCTCGCTTGATAATTATCATTTTCAAAGCTTTCTCTATAGTTTGATGGCAATGCCATAGAACCAAAAGATAAGTCCACTGCGTAGGCTTCGGACTTTGAAACAATCTTCTTGCGGCATCCAAATCGGACTTGGCGAAAAGAATCCATTTTTTAAGAATTTCTTTCATAAAAAGTTTGAAAATTATTGCGCGAATTATATTTTCATTATATTTTACTTCGCGGGTTTAGTCAATTTTTCCAAGTTTATCTTTAAAGAATTGGAGTCCCGACACTGAACTAAATTCAGCATAAACTCCAGTCGGGAATGAAATTTCAACAAAAGCTGTTTTTCGATAACGCTTCATGAAACTTCAGCCTGACTTTCGTCAGGACTCCGGAACTTCAAAAGGTAAATTTAGAAAAGCTTTTAATTTCGAAATTTCGGGATTGAAAGCGAGAGATTGTTCATTAAAATATTCATCATTCATTTTCACTCCTTTTGTCGGGTTTTGGCGCAAAGAGGCTAAACAAGATTTGGCCTTTACGCGCTGAAACTCGACTGAAAATTAGTTTTTGGTGGAGTTGAGGCACAGATGATTACAAAATATACGGAGGAAAAAATAATGAGTGAAATAACAAAAATTCGCCTCAAAACAGGCGAAGAAATAGAAATGAGGATCTCGTAGGAGTAATAGACTCCCTTTGCTGGGGAAAATACCAGCCTGTGAACTTGGAAGATTTAACGGGACTGCAAGTTCATGGTGGAGGGTGTTTTAAAAACACCGCCACGCCAAAAATAGGAGATATTTGGGCGTCGATATACTGCGGACAGGCAGGGTCGGTGTTTGTTCCTTTTTCGGAGGTAAACTCCAAAAAAGAGAACAAGGTATCGAAGTTGAAAATTCTTTGGATCGGTAAGATCCAAAACGACTTCGACTATGATAAAGAAATCTGCATCATGGAAATGATGTAGACATTGCACATTTGGAGCAGAGAGACGAAATGAAATGACGGAAGTTTTGAAAACAAAATTTCTCGATTCCGCCCAAGGCGGATCGGATTAAACAAAATCCGATATCTTATCTTTCTGCTCAACTTTTTCCAAGTTCGCCTTTAAAATCCATCCTAACCTTCCTTTATAAAGGAAGGGATGAGGAAAAGGTAAATTTAGAAAAGCCCCCAAAATAACGAAAAGCTAAAAGTGAAAAACTAAAAGCTTAGATGAATTTTGGAGGCGAAATAACAAAAGGCTCCAATCAGGCCTGTCCGCCTTGGGCGGAAGTATGGAGCCAACGAGTATAAAATGTTCTTTAAAAATAATGCCGTAAAATTTACTTGAAATTTTCTTTTGGAATTTTTGATTGTTTGACAATTGCCAAGAAAGTTCCAAGCGGAAGAGGTTTTGATTTGCCATGGAGAGGAATAGGAACAATTATGCCGCTTACAGGATTTTTCCAAATCATATGGCTTCCTTTCTGGCGAGACAAAATAAAACCGCTAGCTTTCAGAATTTGTATTAATTTTCTGGCATTGACTGATTTCATAAAATAAAATTAAAACATTTTTTCAGGCAGCGCCACGCTGATTTCACTAATAATAGGCATTCTCCTCCTGATTTTAATTTTCCTTTTTTGCGAAGCCATTTCTTCAAGCCAAAGCCCCAGAACTTCTTCCGCATTTTCCCGCGCTTCTTCAAAATTTTTCCCAAAAGTAACGCATCCCGGAAAATCAGGAAACGAAACATTAAAACCGCCTTCTTCAGCAGAATCAAATACCGCAAAATAAGATAAAACTTTTCCGATTTTTTTAGCCATATATTTTAAGCCAGTAAATTATATTTTTATTATACTCTTTAAAACCCCAGTGTCAATTTTCCAAGTTTATCTTTTTAAAAGGTAAATTTAGAAAAGCTTTTAATCTCGAAACTGCGGGGTTGAAGGCGAGAGATTGTTCATTAAAATATTTCATTAATTTTTTCTCTTTAATTTTTGTCGGGTTTTGGCGCAGAGAAGCTAAATAAATTTTGGCTTTTGTATGCTAAAACTCTGACGACTGAGTTTCAGACACCAGAGCGTTGCTTTGATGAGATGATTATAAAAGAAAGGAATAAAGGAGAAAAGAAGATGAATAACAAGGCATTAACAGAAGAACAGGAAAGGAAAAGAAGGGCGCCAGGTAGCCCATATCACTTTAATAGTGGAGAGGGGTGTTTTCATACACCCCTACACATCGTAGAAGTGTGTATCTCGGATACCTGTGAAACTTCGGATTACACATGCCCGAAGCTCACGGAGAAAAGAGATCGGGAGTGCGACGCAATTGGCACACAAAGAGCAAGGATGTTTGCAAACTCCTTGCATTAGAGTTTGTACATTTGGAGCAGAGAGACGAAATGAAATGAAGGAAATTTTGAAAAGAATTTCCCGATTATCTTATCTTTCTGCTCAACTTTTTCCAAATCCACAATTCAAATTTTGCGGGTTTAGAAAAATCTTCAAGTAAAAATATTTGAAGATTGAAAAAATGCACTTTAAAAAAAGTAGAGAGGGAATTTCGGTATAGGCCCCGCGATTCTCTCTTTACCTCCTATCTCAGCGTTATCTTCTGAATTTTATTTTGGAGTTCAGGTTTTAACCTGTAATATCTTACACTTTGAAAAGTGAACTCCAAGGCGAAATCACAAAAAGCTCCAGTCGGGAGATGTGGAGCCAACGGTTAAACGATAAAATGTTCTTTGAAAAAACAAATCATAAAACTCAAATTGATTTAACGGAAATCTCTTTTATTTTCTGAAAATGTTTTAAATTGCGAGTGACTAGAACGCAATCGAGATAATAGCAAGTAGAAGCGATTAAAGCGTCAGCGATATTTGTCCGATATTTTTTATAGAAATCAGCCGCTTTTCCGGCGATTTGCGAAGTTACGCTGATTGAAGGGAAAATCGACAGAAGCCGTTTTATTTCTACGCCCTCTTTCTTGGAAAACTTCCCGCACAGAACTTCATATTCAGTGATCACGGAAATAAAAGCAGAAAGCTTTTCTTTCTCAATTTCCTCTAAAAACAGCCCTGCTTTCGCATCGCCTCGCAAGTGATCAATTAAAATATTTGTATCAACAAGATAGCGCATAATATTATTTTGTTCTTTTAAATCTTTCTTTCCACTCTTTCCTCAATGAATTTTCAAAGCTGATTCCTTTTGAAAATTTCTTGCCTAAAATTCCGCTAGTTTCTCCAATAATTGAAATATCTTTAGCCGCATTTTTCCACTGCAAAACACTTTCAATTTTCAGAAGTTGAATTTCCGCTTCCATCGTATTGATTTTTTCCAAAAGCAAGGCTTGCCTCATTTTCTTTCCATTAGAATTAAAATTGCTTATCTTGATTTGATTATATATTTATAAAAATTTATTGTCAATTTTCCAAGTTTATCTTTTACTTCTCCCTTTAGCAAAGGGAGACTGAGAGGGATTTGAAAAAGCCTTGCAAATTCGCAAAGCCCAGAAATCCCCCAACCCCCTTTATCAAGGGGGAATATAAAAAAGGTAAACTTAGAAAAATCTTCAAGTAGAAATATTTGAAGATTGAAAAATGCACTTTATCAAAAAAAGTAGAGAGGGAATTTCGGTATAGGCCCCGCGATTCTCTCTTTACCTCCTATCTCAGGAAAACGGAAAACTTAATTTTTGTTTTCATTTTCCGCATGAATTTCGGGTGTCGGCATATTATAACTGTTAGTGCATTAGGGTTCGAAGCTGGAGCTCCGAACCAGCGAGAAAGATCGCAAAAGGCTCCACATAAAAATATGGAGCCAACAGTAATAACAAATATTTTTTAAAAAAATAAATTACATCAGATTCACGCCGAGTTTTTCTTTAACAACCGCTTTAATTCGATTGATATCAAGTTTGATGAATTCAATCTCATCGTCAGTGTCAGTGACTCTTTTCAAAATCAGATCAAGGTTAGTCATGATCCTGTCAAATCTTTGATCCGCTTTTGCTTCCGACTCTTCAAATCTTTTATTCATTGTATCTTCCAATTTTAGTATTTTTTGATCCGTTGCATCAAACCTTCTATCTACTGCTTCAAATTTTTTATTCGTTGTGTCTTCCAACTTCAATAACTTCTTATCCGATTCCTTAAATCTTTTATCCATAATGCCAAGAATAGCCGAGCTCTGTTTTTCTAACTTCTCATCCATAATGCCAAGAATAGCCGAGCTCTGTTTTTCTAACTTCTCATCCATAATGCCAAGAATAGCCGAGCTCTGTTTTTCTAACTTCTCATCCATAATGCCAAGAATAACGGCAGTTTGTTTCTTTAAAAGATTTTCAATATTTTTGTTCCCCTTTGATTTTTCAACCACTTTTTTATTTCTGGTGTTTTTAGTTGATTTTTTAAGCATAAGCATAAATTAAAATTTACTTTATATTCTCATTATATTCTTTTCAAAAATAGTGTCAATTTTCCAAGTTTATCTTCAAAGCGCGGACTTACGCAGAACTAAACGCGGAATGACGCAGAATTGAATTGCGAAAAGGTAAATTTAGAAAAACTTCTTTGATATAAATGTTATTAGAAGTGAAATCACAAAAGGCTCCACACAGGCTTGTCCGCCTTGGGCGTAAGTATGTGAAGCCAACGATATGAAAAAAAATTATCTTTCAAAACCAGGCAGGCAGGCTTTTTGCCAAATTTCTAAATTCTAAATTTATAAATCCGGCGAATCTCTCTCCAAACTGCTTGCTTGATTTGGGAGGATAATTCCATCTCGTTAATAAAATTTATTCCCGCGCGCTTTATAACTTTATAACTTTACAAACTTTCGACTTATCTTACATCTCAAGCCTAATCTTTCTAACGGCTTTATAGCCGATTTTTTTATTCATTTCTTCTTTTATTTCCTCTTCTTTAAACTTAAATTCCTGCGCTAAGACAGAACTTAAAACGGCGATCGTAAGAACGCCGTTTTTATATTTGATCGCTTGAGTTTTGTCCGCGACTTCTTTGGTAAAAATTTCTTCAATAACGCCTTTCCATAATTCACAAATTTGAAACGCTTCAACTTCTCTGCCAATTCCGGCCTTATTGATAGATTTTTTCAAGTCATTGCCTATTGAACAAAGCATATTTATATAAATTAAGCTTATCAGTTATATTTGCCTATCGTCCAGTCATGCGCAAAACATAAGTTAGAATCCTCATAAAAGCAAAGATATAAATTCACAAATTTGACGAACTTCAGAAGATTTGTGATATTTCTCCTCCTGACTTTCGTCAGGACTCCATAATATTAAAATTCCTTAACAATCAATCACAACAAATTTCCATTAATTTCCCAATATCCTAATTTCCAGTTTCCATTACGCCCTCGTCGGCATAATAACATAAACAAAATCCTTGTCATCAGCTGAAGTTAAAACTGTCGGCAAAGCTTCGTTATTAATATTAAAAGAGACTTCTTCTCCTTCAAGACTATTAAGCCCGTCTATTAAAAATCTGTGATTATAAAGAATGTTCAGATCTTTGCTTATATCGCTAGTTGATATTTTTGTATTATTATTGCCCAAATCATTTGTTTCCGCGACTATTTCCAAGTTTTTAGAACCGGACAATAACCTGAATTCTATGCTGTTGTTTGAAATATTGGAAAACAAGCTTGCTACTCTGATGCCTTTGGTTATTTCATTTTTATTGACAGCCACTTTTAACTCAAATTTATCCGGGATAATTTGTTTATAATCAGGATATTTCCCGTCAAGAAGACGAGAAATCATATTTGCCGATCCAAAAGTGAACAAGATTTGACTTTCTGAAATTGTAACTTCCAGCATTTCTTCTGTTTCGTCTAAATTTCTAACAAGTTCTTGCGCCGTGTTTTTTGGTATAATCACGGAGTTTATATTGCCCAGCACATCTTTAAAATCTTTGTTCACATTTTCTTTTTCTAAGTTTATAGTTCTTTCAGCCAAGCGATAACTGTCTGTGGCAACTAGCGTTATTTTGTTTTTATCTAATTCAACTAAATTCATAAAAACTCCCGTTATTTCAACCCTTGATTCACTGCTTGAAATCGCCGGCGAAACTTGCGCGAGCGCTTTTTTAAATTCCGAGCTTTTTATCTTGAAAATCGGCTTTACTTCCAGTTTTGGCGTTAAGGGATAGTCTTTTGCGCTTAATCCTTTTATGTTCGTTTTATAACCATTGCACTTTATATTCAAAACATCTTCTCTTAGCTTTATTTCCACATTTCCATTTGGCAAATTAGACACAAAATTAGCAAATAATTTTGTTGGAATGGTTATTTCTCCGTCTTCCTCAACTTTTCCGCCAAGAAAATAATTTATTCCTATTTCCAGGTTCGTCGAGCTTAATTTTATTCTTCCTTTTTCCGTTTTTAATAAAACATTATTAAGAATAGGAAGAGTTGTGTTTTTGTTTATAATTTTTCCTACAACATTAAGAGCTTTGTTTAAATTCTCTTGAGTGCAAATAAATTTCATAGTTATTAATATTAATAGTTATTTAAAAATAGTTGTTGTTATAGGGAATTGTTTTTGTGTGGAAAAGCATAGTTATTGTTTAAGTAGAAAGAAAATATTTTTTGTTAATCTGTGGATATTTGTTGTGGACAGGTGTTAATAGAAGCTGGATAAGTTTTTTGTTTTTCTAAAATATATTTTTATGGGTTTTTTATCCAAAAGATATAAACAGTTTTTATAAAAAGTTATGCCATATAAACTGAGGTGTTATGCGGAAGTTATCAACAGGATATAAAAAATAATTAGACACAGACAAACACAGACTAAAGACACTGATAACGCAGACAAAATAATCAGTGTTTGTCTGCGCCTTCGGTCAGTGTTGTCGGTGTGCTATTATAAAAAACCTATTAATTATAAATCCGTTCAATGATCAAATGTATTTCCTGTTCAATAACCTTGTCGGTTTCTATCTCTCTGGAAATTTTTTCAAAAGCGTGCATCGCAGTTGTGTGATCTCTTCCGCCGAGCCAGCTTCCTATAGAAGGAAAAGAGCTTTTAATCTCATTGCGCATTAAATACATAGCGATTTGCCTCGGCTTCACAAACTCTTTTTGTCTGTTCTTTTTTATTAAGTCGTCTATTGAAACATCATAGAAACTGCTTACATTCTTCAAGATGTCTTTAGGGGTGGTCGCTTTTGTAATAGGCTGGGATATGATATTTGCCAGTATATTAGTTGTTTTTTTGATATCCGGATAGCTTTTATCAAGTTCGCAAGTCGCCATGATTTTATTGAGCGCGCCTTGAAGCTCTCTGATATTTTTTTGGATATGCAAAGCTATATAATTTAAGGACTCAGCTGGTATCTCAAAATTTCTTTCTCTCGCTTTTGCTTTTAAAATAGCAAGCCGAGTTTCATAGTCCGGAGCCCCGACATCGGCAATCATTCCTCCTTCAAAGCGGGAGCGTAATCTTTCTTCCAGCGCGGGAATGGCTTTTGGCGGCCTGTCGCTGGAAAGGACAATTTGCTTGTTGTTTTCGTATAAAGTGTTGAATGTATGAAAAAATTCTTCCTGGGTTTTTTCTTTCCCGGCGATAAATTGGATGTCGTCAATAATAAGAATATCTATTTTTCTGTAAATATCCTTAAATGCTCTGGTGTTTTTTCCGGAAATAGCATCCACTAGTTCGTTCGTAAACTTTTCAGAAGAGGCGTATTTTACTCTTTTGCTTGGATCTTGGCGGAGAATTTCATTGCCGATTGATTGAAGAAGGTGAGTTTTTCCCAGCCCTACTCCTCCATAAATAAAAAGAGGATTATAAGTCGACCCCAATTTATTGCTAACGGCAGAGCAAGCGGCGTAAGCCAATTCATTATTTGATCCAATGATGAAATTTTCAAATGTGTATCGCGGATTTAAAGAAGTGTTTATATCGCTGTATATTTTCGCGCTTTCAACACTTCGGCCGTAATTGTTTTTTCCCCGCGGGGATCCGGGACCTTTAATGTCTTCCACGGTTTGCGGCTTGCCTATTTTATAGGTTATTTTTTTGACTGTTGGGCATACGCTTTGAAGCGCTTTTAAAATATACTTATGATATTTATTCTCCAGCCATTCTTTTGTAAAGCCATTAGGAACGCTGACAATAACCTCGTCGTCTTTTATGGAGATTATGTTGGTGTTTTTAAACCATGTTGTAAAGTTTGCCTTGCTTGTGGAAAGTTCCAGCTCCCCCAAGACCGCTTGCCACAATTGTTCGTTTGTCATAATGGTAAAGGTTACAAATTGTTTTTTGTTTTTCCGCCCGATGGCGGATCCGCCATCGGGCGGAAAAGGTTGAAAATGGCTTATTGCTTAAAAAGTTTAGCGTCTGCTATTGTAGCCCCCTGATAAGGGGGTTGGGGGTTTGAAAACAAAGTGAATTGCGATTATTAGGAGAAATCAAGAAGATACTTCAACTTTTTAATCTTGACTTTCATTCCGCGATTTTTCTTAAACCCCCTAGCCCCCTTATCAGGGGGAACAATCTATGCTACGCTTCGCGTATGCGCGAAGTTTAACTCAAATAAACTTCATTTATAATTCAGCTAAAATTCCATAAAAGCATTATAGCACACTTATCAATAATATAAAAATGGCTTTAATCAAGGCAGGGTGTTTATAACCTGTGGATGGGATGGGGAAAAGAGAAGCAAAATGGTTTAAAAAATAAAATATCGGATATAAGATATAGAGAGGAAGTTGATCTTGTGGATAAAAAAACACCCCCGATAAACTATCAGGGGCTTTTCTAAATCTGCAAATATTTATAGACTTGGAAAAAAAGAGGAAGAAAGGACAAATTTCTTGAAAGTTTCCTTTCTCAAAATTATGAAGTCCTTTCTTCCTAAAGGGTGGAAATACCGCAACTCAGGGGTTTTATGAAGTGGCGAGCGTTTAGAAAAATTGTTTGTATTCAGCCAATTTAACTCCAATATCTCTGGCTTGTTTTAAATACAAAGACGCCTTCGAAACTTTGGAGCCCGGTATTGTCACTTGATGCTCCCCGCTTTCAAGCGTGTATAGCGTGTTTGGGTCTTCACCCATCTGCTTTAATTCAGATGTGAATCCGTCGATTTCATTTACTGGTATTTTGAAACCTTTCCCATTCGTCCCGTATAATTCAACGCTTTGAGATCCATTGGTAGTTCTCACCAGCATTCCTCCCTCGGGCATTTTTCCATTCAAAATTGCTTCAAGGTCTTTAGCTTCCATATTAATCACCTCTTTAAACTCGCGGCTCCGATACTTCAGAGCTGCGAGTTTAAAGAACAAATTTTTTTATTCCCTAAATTCGCAACTCCGATTTCCCTCTTCCCCCTTTGTTAATGTGCATACCTATTTTCACATTTCTGTAAATTTAGGATTTTTGCCACGATTTTTTCATGACTAGCCAATATAGCACACATTTTAAAACCTGTCAAGGCGCACGCGCCCTTTTCTTTTTCCCATTGACTAACTTAAAAAACCATACTATACTACTGGTAGTTTTGAAATGGGCGTTAGCTTGAATCGCAAAATGATAACTTCGTTATGTTTAGTAAATATTAGTTGAATTAGTGTCTTCTGTATAAACACGAATATAACTAATATTTACACTAATAAAACTAAAGCAAACAACTTCGTAATTTAAAGGAATTAATAAATCTTATTTATAACAATGAAAAGAACATATCAGCCGAAAAAGAAAAAGAGATTGAGGGAGCATGGGTTTAAGGCAAGGATGCAAACAGCCGGGGGCAGGAAAGTTTTGGCGTCTCGAAGAAAAAAGGGCAGAAAAAAACTGACGGTTTAGGGTTTGGCGGATTTTGAACGAAAAAGTAATTTTTGTCATTCTAGTTAATATCCGGATAAGCAGCATTTTCCAGGGTCATACGCAATTTAGCTGCATTTAATAAATCGGGATGCGCAAACTCCCCCTTTATCAAAGGGGGCTGGGGGGATTTCCGGGCAGAGCTATAATTAAATTATCAAAACAATATTTTTCGCTTATCTTGAGATAAACGCAGTTCTATTCAAAATCATTAGATTTATTTTTCTTCCAAGGCGCGAGGCGGAAATCCCTCCCAACCTCCCTTTTGATAAAGGGAGGGGAAAAGCTTTTTCAAAGCTTCTCCTCCCGTCTTTTTTAATAAAGAGAGAAGAAAAACAAATAACTGTTTCTAAAATAATCGCTATAAAAATGCTTAAAAAGGAATTCAGAATCAGAAAGCAGAAGGACTTTGAAAATGTGTTTGGCAAGGGGTTTTATTCATCGGATAGGTTTTTAACGTTAAAGGCGACAGAAAATAAAATGCCTTTCTCCAGATTCGGGTTTGTGGTAAGTAAAAAGATTTCCAAGAAAGCGGTGGAGCGGAACAGGGCGAAAAGGCTGATGAGTGAATCTGTAAGATTAACGGACGAAAAAATAAAACCAGGCTTTGATGTGGTGTTTATTTCAAAATCTGGAATAGTAAATAAAGATCTAGAAGAGGTAAAGGGAGCTGTGGAGAAGCTGTTGAAAAGGTCGGGATTACTTGAAAAGTAAACTTAATTGTGCCACAGTCCCTGCCTACCGGACAGGCAGGCTCTGAAGAGAGACTGCGACAGGGCGGAACTCTTTCTTTAAGAAAGTAAATAGTTACAAAATAAGCTTATTTGTATATTTCGATATTGTGTTAAAAAAATTTATTCTACAAATTATCAGATTCTATCAAAAAACCTTGTCTGCCGACCATGGTTTATTTTATTGTTTTAATAGATTTTTCTTTTTGGGGTGCAGATTTCAGCCGACTTGCAGCGAATATACATATCAAGCTGTCAATAAATACGGCGCAATAAAGGGAATTTATCTCGGATCAAAGCGAATTTTGAGGTGTCATCCTTTTTCTAAAGGAGGCTATGATCCGGTGGAATAGCATTTTAACATACTAACATTTTAACATACTAACATTTTTAAATTGTTAATATGCTAATGTGTTAATATATTAATATGAATTAATGAACATTTTATCCTTTATTTTCAATGATCTTTTATATTATCCCCTGTTTAATTTGATGGTTTTTCTTTATAATGTTATTCCCGGACAAGATATTGGAGTTGCTATTATCGGCGTTACTTTAGTTACCAGGATTATTCTTTATCCTATAAACACCAAAGCGATTAAAAGCCAAAAACAGCTTCAGGAAATTCAGCCGATGATGAAAGAAGTTCAGGCTAAATATAAAGATAATAAAGAAAAGCAAGCCAAAGAGCTTATGGCGCTCTATCAAAAACACAAGATAAACCCAATGTCTGGCTGTTTCCCTATTTTAATACAATTTCCGATTTTAATCGCTCTTTATCAAGTTTTTTTGAATGGATTTAAAGACGAGAGCCTTGCGATTCTATATCCTTTTGTCGCTAATCCCGGGCACATTAACCCAATGTTTTTTGGATTTATAAATCTTTCCGAATCTAATATAATTTTAGCGGTTATTGCTGGAGGTTTGCAATATTTTCAAACTAAAATGCTGCTGGGAAATAAAAAAGAAGAAGAGAAAAAGAAAGAAGATGATAAAAAAGAAAAAACAGCGGAAGAAAAAACGCAAGACTTTGCTCAATCAATGACCAAACAAATGATTTATTTGATGCCCGTGATGACTTTTGTTTTCGCGATGACATTTCCTTCCGGTCTGGCTCTGTATTGGGCAACGACCACCTTATTTGCGATTATCCAGCAATTCTTTATAATGAAAAAACAAAAAAAAGAAGAATCTTTAAGCATAGTTGAATAAGTTTTATCTATGATTAGCGTATTGGCATCGTTGCATTGCTAAATTGTTAAATTGCTGAATTGTTATTTAGGTTCGTTGATTTATCTTAATACAACAATTTAACAATACAACAATACAACAATTTAACAATTTAATCTAAATCTATGAATGAAGAAAATCAAAAACTTGTGAAAAGGTTGGTAATTGAGCTAATTGATGTTATGGGGTTAGATGTGGAAATTGAAGAAGAAAGAATTGAGGATATTGAGGGCGGAGAGAGCGTTTATACAATTAGTTTAAAAACAGAAGACCCAAGCCTGTTGATTGGCCAATATGGAGCAAATTTACAGTCTTTTCAGCATTTGGTTGGAGTAATGACTAGAAAAAAACTTCTAGAGCAAGGAGAGATTGAAAGCGAAGAAATAAATTTTAACATTGATGTTAATGGTTATAAAAAACAAAAAAAGGAATCATTAATTAAACTTGCCGATACAATAGCCAGCCAAGTTCTTTATAGCAAGAATTCAGTTGCTTTGCGTCCTATGTCTTCTTATGAAAGAAAAATTATTCACACCGAAATATCCGCTAGAAAAAATTTAGCCACTGAAAGCATGGGAGAAGATATAATGAGAAGAATTGTTATAAAGTATGTGGAAGAATAGAGCTATTGACAAATATTAAAATTTAGTATAATATTGTAAGTGTAATTACATTATTTATATAAAAATTGTTATTAAGATGTCATTTTTACCACGATTAATTCAACCACAAATAGAAAAACGGCTTTTTAAAGGCAAAGTTGTTATTATTTATGGCGCGAGACAAGTCGGGAAAACTATGCTTGTAAAGAAAATTTTTGATAAATATAATGACACAAAGATTTATCTAAACTGTGAATTATTGTCTGTTCAACAAGGACTTGCCGTTCCCGAGGCGGAAAAACTAAAAAGCTATCTTGGCAACAATAAATTAGTAATTTTGGATGAAGCGCAAAAAATTACCAATATTGGCTTGATTCTCAAGATTTTAATTGATACTTATCCGGATATTCAAATTATTGCCACGGGATCATCATCTTTTGATTTGGCTAATAAAATAAACGAACCGCTTACAGGCAGAACTTGGACTTTTACGCTCTACCCATTTTCTATTTCGGAAATCAAACAGCAAAATAGCCGTTTTGAAATAGAAGCAAAATTGGAAAACATTCTGCGCTTCGGTTTTTATCCCGAAGTTTTCTTTTTGTCTGAAAATGAGGCGCGAAGCAGATTAGATGAAATATCTTCTAATTATTTATACAAAGATATTCTTTCTTTTGAAGGAATAAAAAAATCAAGCATTGTTGTTAATCTCTTGCAGCTACTGGCATTACAATTGGGAAACGAGGTGTCTTATTCCGAAATAGCCAAACAATTGGGCGTTAGCAGATTGACAATTCAAAAATATCTTGATCTTTTGGAACAATCATTTGTCATTTTTACTTTGCGGTCTTTCAGCCGCAACTTGCGCAAAGAAATTTCCAAGTCGGTAAAAATCTATTTTTATGATTTAGGAATTAGAAACAGCCTGATCCAGAATTTCAACCAGATAAAAATCAGGGGCGATCTTGGCGCTCTTTGGGAAAATTTTTGCGTTTTGGAAAGAAGAAAGCGGAATAGCAATAATAATATTTTTGCCAATTATTATTTTTGGCGGACTTATGACCAAAAGGAAATTGACTATATTGAAGAGCGGGACGGCAAATTATTCGCCTTTGAGTTCAAGTGGAACGCCGGCAAAAAAAAGATTCCTCAAGAATTTTTAAATGTTTATAATAATTCAGAGTTTGAGATTATTGATAAAGAGAATTATTGGGAATTTGTGAATTAAAATGAAAAATCTTGTTAGGATGCTAACATATTAAAGTGCTTATGTGATCGTATGAAACTTAGTTTATCTCAAAAAATCGCTTATAACGCTGTTTTTTCCGCGGGGGCCCGCATTATTGAGGTAGCCCTTGCTTTAGTGATTATAGGATTAACGACGAGATATTTGGGAGACGGCGGTTTTGGAGACTATGTGATTGTGGTTACTTTTGTTTATATCTTTTCTGTTATCGCGGACTTGGGGCTTTATTCAATCGTGGTTCGGGAAATCTCGCGCGAGGGAGCGGATGAGGAAAAAATCGTGAATAACGCTTTTACATTGAGGCTTGTGGCGGGTTTCTTTATACTGGGATCCGCTTTTTTTGTTTCCCTGATATTTCCATATTCGGAAAATGTAAAATCCGGCATTGCCATCGCGGCGCTTGGGTTTTGGATACTTTCCAACACGCAAGTTCTGATGGGACTTTTTCAAAAGCATTTGGTGATGGACAGGGTCTCTGTCGCTGAAATTATCGGCAGAATTATCCAGCTTTTATTCGTATGGGCTTGCATTAAATTGGATCTGGGGTTTTTATATATAATATTTTCTGTCTTTTTAGGCGCGATAACTAGTTTTGTTTTGATGCTGTTTTTCACTTCAAAATACATAAAAATAAGGCCGAGGTTTGACTTCAGCTTCTGGAAAAAACTGCTCAAACAATCCTACCCGCTCGCTATTTCAGCAATTTTAGTTTTGATTTATTTCAAGCTTGATACGATTTTTCTTTCAGTGATGAAAACAAGCGAAGCAGTCGGCGTCTATGGCTTGTCTTATAAAATTCTGGAAAACCTTATTTTTTTCCCCGCTATGCTTGTCGGCCTTACAATGCCGGTTATGAGCAGATTTGTTTTTATAGATAGAGCGAAATTTCAATCAATCGTGCAAAGAACTTTGAATATTCTGCTTGTTGCCGTTGTCCCAATGATCTTTGGAATGGTTTTAGTTTCTGATAAAATAATCAGACTTGTCGGAGGACCCATAGGCTTTTCTGACTCCCCCGCTGTTTTGAACATATTAATGATAGCCTTGGGTTTTATTTTTCTTGGCGCGCTTTTCTCTAATATCATAATTGCCGCTAATCTGCAAAAAAGATTGGCGCAGATTTATTTTATCGGCATGGTTTTCAATGTTGTAACTAATTTTATTTTTATCCCCCGCTATTCCTATTTCGGCGCCGCGGCGACAACGGTGGCGACGGAACTTCTAGTCACAATTTTGATGGTTATTGTCATACATCGCGCGCTGAAATTCATCCCCTCTTTTGCGGTTTTAGCTAAAGCTCTTCTTGCTTCATCGCTTATGGCTTTTGCGCTTTATTATTTCAGCTATTTGAATATTTTTTATCTTATTATTCTAGGCGGTATTGTTTATCTTCCCGCGATTTATTTTCTCGGCGGAATTTCAAAAGAGGAAATTGAAAGGCTGACGAAGAAAAGTTTGTAGGAAATAAATATTGTATGCTATAGCGGTATTATTTTAAATTTTCCTGTCATCCTGAACTTGTTTCAGGATCTATTGGATTATAGGTTTTGTTTGTGGTTTATTTCACAAGCATAGATGTAATATACAGAAGATCCTGAAATAAGTTCAGAGCCTGTCCTGAATTTATTTCAGGAATGACAAATAAGATAATTTAGAATAACATCAACTATAAGTACTGCATACTAAAAATTTTCAAAGTCTTTCTTGCTGATTCTATCCAATTGAATTTTTTTGCGTTTTGCAAACTTCTTTCCGAAAAATCTTTTCTTAAAACATCATTATTCAAAAACATACTTATTTTTTGAGCTATATCACCCGAGCTGTAAGCGTCAAAGAGCAGGCCATGGTCATCAACGATTTCAGCTAATGAAGAATTGTCGCTCACCGCGCAAGGAACGCCATAGCTCATTGCTTCAAGGACAGGCAAGCCGAATCCTTCATAAAGCGATGGCATAACAAACACTAAAGCATTTTGATATAATTCCGCCAGATGCCTATTGCTTACCTTGCCAACGAAAATAATATCTTTTGAAAATTTGCTTTTTCGCGCTTTTTCATAAGTTTTATTCGCCATCCAGCCTCCGCCTCCGGCAATCGCAAGTTTAAGATTCGGATATTTTTTGTTTTTTTCTTTTATAAATTCAAACGCTTCAATCAAGCGGATTAAGTTTTTTCTCGGCTGGATTTGCCCGACAAAAAGGATATAAGGGGCTTGTAGTTGGTAGTTGGTAGTTGGTAGTTGGTAGTTTTTTCTTACTCCATGATAGATAACATTTATTTTATTCTCGTCGATTTTGTAATATTTAATTAAATCCTTCTTTGTTGCTTCTGACGGCGCGATTATTTTATCCGCCATTTGAACCGCCCGCTTGGTGTGAAAATTAAGCAGGAATTTATCTTTCGCCGTAAAATGTTCGGGAAAAATCAAGAACGCCAAGTCGTGGACTGTAATAATTATTTTAATATTTTTTGGCTTATTTAAAAACGGCACGGACTGAATCGGCATAAAAAGAACATCCGGCTTATCCCTTCTTATTTCTTGCGGAAGTTTTAGGTATGTCCAAAATGGAAGATTGAATTTTGAATTTTGAATTTTGAAATTGCCAAGATTTTCTAAAACGGAGTTCAATTCCGAAATTTCGGAGTTGAACTCCGTTTTAGAAATCCAATTTGCATATAAAATATATTCATTTTCTCTGTCAATTTTTCCCAGCGCGCTGACAATCTCCCGCGTATAAACTTTCACGCCGGTTTCCTGTTTTAAAGTAAGCTCATTTATATTGATAGCGATTTTCATCTTATTATATTGCTGAATTGTTATATTGTTATTAGTCTTTTAAAATTACGAAGTAATTTTGTCATCCTGAATTTATTTCAGGATCTTTTAGTGATTATAATTGTGTTCTGTTTGTTTAAGCTAAACTGTGATATACGGCACACTCCGACAAAGATCGTGTCTAAAATATTTGTGATTTGTGGGTTAATTCAGCGAAATAATTAACAGATTCTGAAATAAGTTCAGAATGACATTTTTTTATTTCTTAATCTCCCTAAAATACCTCTCCAATTCCCCGTTTATATCATCCCTATCAATCGCGTATTCTAATATAGCCTTAAGATAATTCAGAGGATCTCCTGTCGTCAGCCATTTGCCGTTTTCGATTTGTTTGGCGTAGAATTCTCCGCCGTTTTTAATATAAGTTCTGATCGCGTCCACAACCCAAAGCTCATTTCCTTTTCCCAAAGGCGTTGTTTTTAAAATATCAATTATATCTTGATTTAAAATCATTCTGCCGAAATCGGCGAGGCAGGAAGGAGCGTCGTTTATATTTGGTTTTTCCACTATATCTTCAATTTGCATCGTTCCGGACTTCAGTTTCACAATTCCATAACGGTCCACTTGATTTTTGGGAACTTCCTGAACGCCAATCATTAAATTGCCGGTGTTATTATAATCATCAACCATTTGTTTCGTAAATGATACTTTCGATTTTACGAGGTCGTCTCCCCAGACATAAATAAAAGGCTCATTTTCAACGATGCTGGAAGCGGATAAAACTGGAGTGCCGTTGCCATAAGGTCCTTTTTGGCGGACATAAATGAAGTTTGCCATTTCCGAAAGCCTGATTATTTCTTTCAGCCTTTCTTCCTTCCCATTTTTTTTAAGACTGTATTCCAATTCAAAATTGCGGTCAAAATGATCTTCCAGCGGCTTTTTGTCCCATTTTGTAACCAGAACTATGTCTTTAATTCCAGCCTCAACCAGCTCTTCCACAACAAGCTGGATAATCGGTTTGTCAATTATGGGAAGCATTTCTTTTGGCATAGCTTTTGTGGCAGGCAGCAGCCTAGTCCCGGAACCGGCGACTGCGATAACAGCTTTTTTAATTTTTTGCATAATTGTTTTATTTAGTTTGTTAATTTTCTATTTCTAAAATATTCATATAAATAGCTAAAACTTCTAACGTCAAATTACTTTTAGTTTAGCACTTATATTGTTTTTTGCAACACCACCGCATCAAATCATATATAAAGTCATGTATTCTTTATGTTAAAATTTAATACGGTTTTAAAATACTGTAAAATATTTACAAATACAACATCTTGACTTATTTTATATTTGTTCTATACTATTAATTGCGTGATGAATAAATAAGTATAAATATAGCGACATTTAGCCGCAAAAGTATGCAATCTTTCGTAAAATTAAGCATTTATGATAAGTCTTCGCGCTTATATGGCTTTAGAGGGCTTAAACTGTGTGTAAAATTAATGAATCTTTTAATAAGGTTGCGCTAAATGTTAGCCTTTTTTTATTATAATAAATCTATGAAAAATAAAGAAAAAACAATGACAACTGCCAAAAATAAAGAAAGTAAATCAAAGAAAATAGCCGAGGGATCTGAATCGGGTGGAAGAAAAATCTTTTCCGGAAAAACCATTCTTGTGGTCAATACCGGTTTTATTAAGAAAAAATTTATTTTTCAAAAATTAAAGAAGATGGGGCTAAAGGTCATAGTTCTTAACAATGAAATAAATTGGGCAAAGCCATATGTAGATCGCTGGATATTGGCTGATACTTCCAATCACAATGAATCTATGCAACAAGTTGGTAATTTTATATCCGGAAACTCTCATCTCAAGATTGACGGCGTTATCACTTTTTGGGAGGATGATGTTCTGCTCGCTTCTAAAATTGCGGATAAATATAATTTTATAGGAATACCTTTTGTCATCGCGCAAAAAGCTCGCAATAAGTTTTTTTTCAGAGATTTCTGCAAAAATAATAATTTGCCCGTGCCCAAGCATAAGCTGATCAAATCAGTCGAGGATATAAAATACGTTGCCTCAAATTTTACTTTTCCTTTGGTCATAAAACCCGTTTACGGATCTGAAAGCGCTTTTGTCATAAAAATCAATAACCGCAAGGAGCTTGATAAAACTTTCAAGTACATAAAGCGATCCATGTCGATTGAAGCGGAGTCCTCGTTATCGGATGGAATGGATATCATAGTTGAGGAATATATCGATGGAGATGAAGTTGATGTTGATATTTTAATACAAAACGGAAGAACTAAATTTTCCGCGGTTTCTGATAATGACGCGACAGAAGAGCCGTTCTTCATAGAAACCGGAAGATCAACGCCATCTAATCTTCCCGAAAAAGATCAGGAAGAAATTCTCTCAATGTCCGACCAGATATTGGAAAAATTGGGCGTTCAGAATGGCTGTATCCATCTTGAGGCAAAATTCAGCGGCAGAGGGCCGGTTCCCATTGAAGTGAATTTGAGAATGGGGGGAGATGAGATATATTCAAGCATAAAAAAAGCTTGGCAAGTAGATTTGATCGAAAATGCGATAAAAATAGCGCTTGGTTTTTATATTCCAAAAATAAAAAAACCGGAAGAGCCTTATAAGTATGTTATTTCAAAGGATTTCGTTTCAGAATATTCCGGAATTCTGTCAAAACTTGATATAGATCCTGAAATATACAAGAAAAAATATGTTGAAGAAGTAAAAATTTTTAAGGAGACGGGAGATTCAGTTCTTGTCCCTCCGCAGGGGTATGAATATTTGGGCTGGGTAGCCGTTTCAGGAGACAATTTTCTGGACGCTCAGGATAATTTGGAGGAGGCTATAAAATATATTGATTATGAAGTGGCAAGATTCCATTCAACATCTTCCATCGGGAAAACATCAAGAAAGGATCATTCTTCCTTTTCAATGTTGAAGAACGGATTTGTTGCGGGCGGGTATAAAATTGAAAAAATTAGAAGTATGGTAATTGAAAATCAGAGGAATTTGCATATTGGAATCGCTTGCAATTTGTATGAGAACAAATCAAATCAGCTTGTTGTTGAAAAAGAGCTTATGTCTGTGGGGATTAACATTGAAAAAGTTCTAAAAGAGAGGGGGTATAAAGTTAGTTATTTTGATTTTAATAATCTCCCGAAAGTATTTAATGATCTGCGAAAAAGCGATGTTGATCTCGTTTTTAATGTGTGCGAAAGAATAAATAATTCCAGCTTATTGGAACCTCACGCCGCCTCGATTCTTGATGCTCTTCAAATTCCATACACCGGGTCCAATCCTTTCACTTTGGGCTTGTGCATAGATAAGATTAGAGTGAAGAAACTTCTGACATATCATAAAATACCGACGGCGAATTGGGATTATGTCTATTCAATGAAAGATAAGATCAAGGAAGATTTTGAATATCCGTTGATCGTTAAGCCGGCAAATACGGATAATTCAATAGGAATTACGAACGATTCAGTCGTAACAAACAGAGAAGAGCTTGATCGCCAATTGAAAAAAGTTCTTGTCGATATAGGCCGCCCGGCTTTGATCGAGGAATATATTGAAGGAGATGAATATGATGTTTCAATTTTGGGAAGCGAGGAAGAGGATTTGCGAATTCTCCCTCTTTCCAGATCGGTGTTTAATAAAATGCCAAAAGGCTATTGGCACATATATCCCTTTGAGGCAAAGTGGACCAAGGATTCGGTTTATAATAAAATAGCCGTTCAACGGCCCCCGAAAAATATAAGCAAAAAATTGGAAACGCTTATCAGTGAAATCGCGCTTGATACTTATAATATTTTGGATTGCCATGATTACGGAAGAGTAGAAATTCGCGTGGATAAAAATAATAATCCGTATGTTCTTGAGCTTAATCCTAATCCTTCTATAAATATTACCGATTGTGTGCCAAGCGTAGCCAAATTGACCGGATTGGAATACGGAGACTTTATAGAAGAAATAATCAGAATGGCGATAAGAAGATATAAAAACAGGCCTCCCTACTTTCATTTGCAGGGAAATGTAATTTAATTTTTAGTAAATACGCAGTTTATGTCAAAGGAAACAAAAATAAAAAAAGTTCGAATAGGAATTTTACCATGCGGAATGGTTCCTCCTTTTTCTTGTAAGAATTTTGAATTGGCATACTTGGTAGCAAGAGGAACTATTGAAGAAAAATGGACTAAAAGTTTCTTGAAAGGAAATAAAATATTTTTTTATGATTTAGATAAAGGAAAAGAATGTTTAACAAAGCACGGCGTTAAAGAGATATTAAAATATTCCAACATTGATAAAGTTATAAAAAATAACAAAATAAAATATCTGTG
>Ga0180732_1000280_pt1 | contig 47334 bp, 66 predicted proteins | sample KR11_01MetaG_FD_148674 | JGI IMG/M metagenome (GOLD analysis project Ga0180732, IMG submission 148674) | Groundwater microbial communities from the Olkiluoto Island deep subsurface site, Finland - KR11_0.1 MetaG | ecosystem: Environmental > Aquatic > Deep subsurface > Groundwater | place...
CTTTGAAGCTACACCAGCTAACGTCCTAGCAGTCACCTTCGCATTGACATCAAGAGTTGAATCACTCGCATCTCTCAAAAGGATTTGATGCCCAACTCTAAATTCAGAAGCCGCCAGTTCAGCCATCTTAATATAGATGGTTGTCCCAACAACTGCACCAGCCGGAGGGGCAGGGTACGTTGTGGCATAAAGAGTTGCCATATTAGCATTAGTATAGATGTTAGTAACTGCACCTGCCTGCTCAGGCAGTTTCTTTGTCCACCAGTAGAATTGGGGGTCAGTTACTTTCTCATTTTTCATTTTTGACAGAATAGCTGTCAGCGGAACCATCCCATTCCTAATGTTAACTCATATTCTCATATGAGAGCGGACTATATCTTCGTCTCTAAAGACGTTTGGCGTGTAGTCTCTGAGGGTTTATGATTTATGTACTCAAGCAATCTAGCTCTTTTTCGATTACAGTAAAAAGTGAATCCATTATCTACTGCTGACTTTATAGATATATTAAATAACCATCTATCAGCGTGATTAGGATTACTGTGTTTCTCAAGTGTCTTAGATGTAATATCTATTCCAATTACTCTACAGAGATCAGGAAACTGATTAACAAAACCTTTGCCTCCTGAAAATCTTAAAAACCAGTAACCATTCCTTAACATAGATATTGAACCATCTGTATCCATCAAACCTGAGAAAAAATCTAGCTTGGATTTTTTTGATGCTTGCCAAATATAAGATGGAATCTGCATTTTATAAGCAGTTGTTCTACACACAAAATCTGTTAACTGCTTATCATTCCATCTTAATCTATATAAAGGTCTCTCATTTTTAGTAGTTTCCTGATACATATGAGTTTTATTCATCTTCGAAATAGATGCTTCAAGCTCAACTTGTGCTTTAAGCAGTATTTCTTGATCCATATTAACTAATCCCAACTCATATTTGTGTATCCAAGGTTGCCACATATAATGTCCATCTCCAAGCCAAACTCCGAAAAAGTACGACAGTTGCTCAAACCACTTCATATCTTCCCTGCTGATTGTCTCCATGTATTCTCCATTTTCACACTTTGGTAGTTGAATCTTTAGAAGAGTTTCCAGCATATAGCCAAATTCTCACTGTAATAACAGTGACCCTAATGGTTAAGGATAGAGGAACAGGATTAGCTCACGCCATGATTTTGGCCTCTGGTCAGTTGCCCAGTCGCCAGTTCCACGCATTCCTAAAAAAGCATTGTCAGGCATTTTAATCTCCTAATCTTTTCAGATTGCCTCTGAATAGCCCAGAGGCGAGGCACTCTCTTTTGAATTACCTTTGTTCAAAATTGTGAACAAAGTTACATCAAGGGTTAAAGATTAAGAATCATACCCCTGAAGATAAAACGTAGTAGTTCCGAATTTACACTTAAGTTTTATATTCGGAGTTCCAGCAACTGTAGCACCGGCAGTAACAAAACCAGCTGTTACAGTTGTATCCAAGTTTAGAAATTTGTCTATGCTAACAATACCAGAAATAAACATGGCTTGGTCTATTGTAGCACCTTCAGCAGTCAAGAGTACCAACTGAGATTCTCCAGCACTTGGAGCCGCATTTAATACTGAACTTGCCCATAGTGCAGACATATACTTACATGCTGTAAGTACTCCAGTACCACTCTGCATCATCCCAGCAATAACTCCAGATAGAATGACGTCTGCTCCGTTTACAATTCCAGCAGTTATAGCAACTCCACCACTTATACCAGCCAGAGACCCAGCTCCAGACAAAGTGCGTCCGTCTCCTAAGAAAACAGTTGACATAATACCATTTAAGGAGCCAGCACTATTTACATCTAGAACCCAAGATGATCCTATGCCTGTCATCCCATTAGCAACATGTAAAACCTCACCCTTGAAGTCATTTATAACATAGTCTTCTAGGGGATCAGCAAGTTGATGGCAGTGAACTACCATAGTTCCAGCTGTATTTGCCGTCTTGTTAATTCTCAGAGCTGTACCAGCTACTCCAGTAATGTAAATACCATTACCTGTAACGTCTTCAATTCTAATTCCGGTAGTCATAGCTCCAGACATACCGATTCCAGTAGTAACTTTACCAGCACCTATCAGTCGAATTCCAAAGTCTACAATCGCCGCACCAGCACCTTCACCAACTGTAGCAAGGATTATTGCAGACGTTCCGGCGCCTAACTCAACCAAACTTGCCCAGTCAGCCCAGACTGCAGCCATATACTTACAGGTAGTTAGCGTGCCAAGATTATTAGAGCCAATCTGCCCGAGGATACCAGCAACAGTAACACCAGCACCGTTTATAGTACCAGATACACTAGCAGAAAACACTCCAGCAGCTAACATACTCTGTGTTGCGTAGTCAGTCCCAGTCATTGACTTTCCAGAGTTTAACTGAACAGTTGCACGAATCGCTCGCAGGATGCTAGTTCCAGACCCATCCAGTTGGTAGTCAAGAGCAAGACCATCATAGAATCCAGATGTCTTTACAGATTCACCCTTGAACTCATTAGCATAGTCATATACTGCACCAGTTGCTAAATGAGTATGAATCTTAAGACCGGCAGCTGCAGCAACAGGAGCCATACTTAAGCCAATCCCAGTAACAGCACCCATTACTATTCCAGGTACCCAATTTATCTTTGTTAGTGTAATAGCAGCAGCAGCGTCAATATGGTTATCAGTAATCTGAATTCCACCAAGGTCTCCACTCGCAACTCGACCAAGAACTCTATTTGCAGCAATTACTATATCAACTACCGCCCCAGCTGCCCTTCCAGGCACAGACTGCACAGCGATAGCAAGCGCAGCACTAACACCAGCTACTCCAACTAACATACTGTTTGTGGCCAGCACAAGACCAGATGTAGGCGTCAGAAGACCTGTTGATACTAAGGTACCAGTTATTGTTAGGTTACCTTCAAACACGCCTCTTTTAAAGAAGCTGTAAATTTTCCTATCCAAACTTGAATTACTCATAATTCCTCCATAGATAGCCGAACCGTCTTTCGACGTCGGCAGATTTTACATCAGATCTGAAATCTCTTGTTCAATCGGGGTTAAGTCCAGTGGTTTTTCACCAGGAACTCTTGCTCCACCTTTCTTACCTAGTATAAAAGCAGGTTTCTTCACTTCCGCCTTCATCCCAATCCTCTTCCTCACCTCTCCAGGAAGTTTTTCAAACAGTTCCTCCATAGTCCAATCAGGATTCCTCCCACTCAAATCATTAGCTACAAAACCTATGAACTCTTTATGATCCTTCAAATCTTGATTTTTAATGAAGAAGTCAGCAGTCCTTTGATGAACTTCCATCTGCACTTTCACTACATTGTTAATCACCTGTGGAATTGCTTTCAGTACATCTTCCACAGCCTTATTCCTAACCCTCCCCATTACTTCACTCATGACTTCAGGCTTTTCAAAGGCAGCTTCATATTCAGCCTTATCTTTGAAATAGCCCATTCCTACAACTGGAGCTACAGATTCTGCAGGCTTTGCAGGTTCAGCCTTCTTAGTTGATAACTCAGTAACTTTTGTTGACAGAGTTTTAACCTGCTCCATCAAACTTTTGATAGCTTCATCTTTCTCATCTTTGACAATAGGTTTATCATCAACAGGCTTATCTTCAACTGGTTTATCCACAATAGGCTTGTCATCGATAGGCTTATCATCGATAGGTTTGTCCTCAACAGGTTTAGCAGCAGGCACAAAATCCTGCATCAAATCTCCAATCTGTCCAACTTGACTAACAGTCGCACTTTCCTCAGGCATCTTCCTCTCCTTCCTCTATTTTAGATAGTTCATCATATTGATCTGCAAGAAATTCTGGTAAATTCTCTAAGTACCGCAATTCCCCCAGTCTAGCCCTAGCAGAGGCTACACGCCTTATATCAGTCCAGACATCTTCATTAGGACTCTCATATTCTAACTCTCTAAGAGCCAGAGTAATCCTTTCACTGATGATGTCTTTAAGATCAACCCAAACACTCGATCTTAAAAATTCTTCAAACGCAGCTTTATTCGCCTTCAGTGCCACTTCTACCTCCAATTGGTTGAAGATTCCCCTGCTTTATTCCATTCATAACTTCCTGTGTTTGCATCATCTGAATCTTAGCTCCTCCACCTTTCTGGACAAACTCATTCACATTCTTAGCACCCATCATCCTCGCTAAGTGTTTGAATATTCTAACCATATCAAATCCAGCTCCAACTGAAGGATTTCCAGCTAGTACTTGATATATCATAGTCCATGCATCTGCTCTCTCACCAACATCAACAGTGCCATCATGAATTACTACATCATAGTTGATATCAATCTGTGTAGGATCAACCTTCATACCTTTATCAGTTTGTCCATATTCTTCCATCAGCTCCTGTTGATACCTACCCATTGTACTAACATAAGTAGGTTGAGACATCAGCTGCTGTGTATGACTGGCGAACATATATGCAAGATCATACATAGACATCATACTACAAATTTTTGCAGTCTTCGCTATCCTTGACAAAGCACTTGATCTCGAACCCCTTGCCTCCGTAGCACTCCTCCGCTCACCAGACGACCTCATAATACCCATCAAACTGTCAACTGCCCCACTTGTTCTCTGCATTAAATCTATCACGTGCGGAGCATCCTGGCTAACATGAGTTCTAGTGATGTCATTCACCTGTAATTGGGCAACTGCATCTTTAACACCTTTTCCCCACGCAGCCCTTCTCATCCTGATTAGTTTTCCAGGCTCAGGGTCTTTCAAGTCTTCCATATTAATTAGGTAAGGGTCAACTATCAACATGTCATTGATAGCTTTACGAATGTTAGTCACATGACTTGAAAACAGGAAATCTAAGACGTTCTGCATTCCATAGATAAGTTCAAGTCGGCTAATTGGGCAGACTGAATATCCATCATAATCTGGAGCAAAGATGGAAATAGGGAACATATCATGATCTAAACCAAGTGGCTTAGCAAAGATCACAAACTGATCTGCAGCTATTCCAAATAGCCACTTTTCAGGAATCTCAGAATCACCCAACTTCCAATCTGCATCTGAAGGAACTATCTTCATATACATCCAGACTACATCTACAGGATTAGAAGATGAATGAGTATCAAGCGTCCTTGTAGAAATATTCTGCCTTTTGTCTCTCGCAGATTGCTCAGTCCCAAACCAAGAACTTGTTCCACTAACACCCTTTAAATATCTAACATTAAAAAAGTCATTTGGATTTTGGGCTTCCATTTCTAGCAAGGACATATAATTGGTTCTATCAATATACCCCACAAACTCACCTTCTTGAACCTTATGAATAGGAACAGTTATATCTGGGAGATAGAGATAGGGGTCAATATTTTCAAGTCTATTACCTTCAAACAGTCTTTTCCTAGTTCTCGACTTAGTATTACCAGGCAGCCTTTCAGTCTTATACCCCCACTGTTCTCCCCAAATTGGACAGGCTGCTCCAAACCCATATGCTAACCCATCTCTGAATTGAGTATGCAGTCCCAACCCCACTTTGTTTTTTATAGTCTGCAGCTCAATAACCTTCTCAAGCATTATCGCCCCAACTGTGTCATCACTCGTCACACCTTCATATCGAAACATGGGGAGATCCAAGAAAGCTGTTACGAGGTAGGTAAGGAGAGTCTCCATCGTGGCGTAGGTATAGGGGACTACGATAGAAACAGGCTTTCTCGGATCTCTTTTCTTTAATGCTTTCTCTTTTTCATCAAGTGGAATATAGGCAGTTAATGTCTGATCAGTTAGGTTCCAGTCAGCATGCTTACGCTTCATGATATTATAACTATCCTGCGCACGCCTGATAACTGCATTTTTAATCCTCTCATGTAACTCACTTCCAGGACGTAAGTCAAGCTCAACACCCTTTTCAGTTTTTGGATAAGTATATGCAATATTTCCAGATCTTGCATCAATAGCTGCATAATCTGTTTGTGAAGGAACTGGTAAATTAACTGGCATTTTAAATCCTACCTTTGTTTAAAATTTTGATCATAGCTAAAAACGATGGCCGCAGTTTCGGCAAAGGTACTTACCTTGACCGAGAACGGTTATTTTACGCGATTTGCACTTTTTACACTTCATCTTCAATTTCCTGCCTCGGTTTGTGAGTTAAGGTCTTCTGGATTTGGCATTAAAATTCACTAACAAACTAAATATCCACTAAAAAAAGAGGCTGAGTGTACAGTGACGATTTTCGCTCCTCCTGCCACGTATACGTTGACCTTAGCTGTGTCTCCAGTATCCATACCAACCAAGATTGACCCATTCAGTATACAACTTCCACCGATCTGGATAGCACCAACATTTAGGTCATTTAGAGTTATGGATCTATTAGACATTACCAGCTGAACATATCCTTCTGTGTTGCCTGCCGCTAATCCAGTAAAAGTGATAATGACCGACAGTTGATAGCGACCGGTGACGGGAGCAGTAAATATCCCCGTGGCAGCAACAAAGTTACTTCCCTGGTCAAATATCTCCGTAACAAATGTCGGAATGTATACAGTACTATCACCCGTGACATTTGCCTGTTCCACCGCTTGAGCAAGAAATGCTGGTTGGGCTGAATTTGTAACCTTGCACGGAATTACCACGGTATCTGCCGCTGCCAACTCGCCCAACGAGGTAACGTCGCCTCCAGTATAGATTGATTTAACAAGTTTAACGTCTGCCATATTTAGCTCTCTATGTTGTTAAAGATATATTCTTAGCTGCCGCTGCACTATCGAAAAAAGGAAGTTTCTGGTCAGCGGTTAGAGGTATTGTGTCAAGAGTTCCAGCAGCGATATAAAAGGGAAGAACCAAAGAAGTAATGTTTAACTTCGCTGCTAATGAAGTTGTTACTGCCTTACTTGTAGGAATAACTGTATCTGAATTAGCCATTGCTCCAGTATCAACTTCTGTAATCGCCGCAGCTACATCATTAATAATAGAAAGCGCTTGGCCTATCACTGAAATAGGTGCTGACACAGTTACAGCTGCATGATGAGGTGCACTATCTCCAATCGCACTATGTTCTGTAGTTGTAAACTTTGTATGGTGGTCATTCTCTCCAATACTTCCCAAATCACTGTGAACTGCTGAACCTGCTAATACACCAGCTGTAGCTTTAAGAACACCAGCAAGTGCCCCAACTGTTAAACCTGCAAATGTTGGGCTGAGTGTTGTTCCTAAATCTGCTGCAACTAATGATCTAAATGTTGGAGCCGCAGCAGGTGCAGCAATTGGACCTGCAAATATAAGATTAGCAACTTGTGTATCTAAATCTAATGTCTGTCCAGATAAACCAAGAAGTGTATCTCCAGCAGTTGCCAAAGTTACAGCAACATGATGTGCACTTCCACTATGTGTAGCAGGCACATCTCCATCAACTATCGTACCCCAGGTAGGCAAAGCTGATATTGCACCAGTGCCGGTCTGTGTGAGGAATTTCTTAGTTGTAGTAATATTTCCTGCAAGTCGTGCCCATACTGGAGTAACATTTCCGTGTATAATATCTCCTAAGATTGCAGAAGCGGTAAGGGAATCAGTATGGCTAGCTGACAATATATTATGAGCCACAACTGTAAGAGTAGCCCAAGAAAAGTTACCATCTGCATCTCCTTGTATAATCTTTCCAGCACCTGGAGTAGTTGTCAGTTTCATAGAAGCAGATGATAAAATTCTACTTGAGATAAGTATATAAGTGGCATCCTCTGTAATCAATGAGTCTGCTGGAAGACCACTAGCACCAGCTTTTAAAATAGCACCAGGAGTACCATCTATATCCATTCTTCTAGCAATTTCAAGATCAAGAACTGGCGCATCAGTGACATATGCTTGTGATAAAAGAGCAGCTCTAAATGCAAGAGTATCATAAGGTGCAGGATACCAGCCTGTAGCTAACGCTGTATCATCAAATATTGCAGGCCCTTCATTTGCATACCATAGTTCACGAGTCGCCATCTAACTTATTTTCCTTTAATAGTGTCGTAGATATTTCCAACTGCACCACGCCACCCACGCTTAGGTGCACCAGCTTCTGCCTCTTTATCAAGCTTAGGCTTAGGTTCCATTCCTAAAGTTTGTCCTTTAGAAAACTTCTCACGCTTCTCAACCAATTCTTGAATCAGTTGCTCCTCAGTTTTCACAGGCTTCTCAGCCATCTTCTCCCCTCCCCTAATATTTATTGTAGTTACTAAATTTTTCGTGGACTGGAGTTGTGCAGCTATGACCTTTCTTTTTTGAAGGCGGAACCCAACCATGTTTCACTGCCTCAGCTACACGCTCGAAGTTATTCCTCTTCTCTTCAGACCCAAATGTTCTAATTTCTCCAGAGGACATCTTTAATTTATTAGTTCCGATCTTCATATTTTACCTTTGTTTAAAATTATGAACAAAGCGTTAAACATTCCGCCAGCCTTCAAAAGGCTCATCATCATCTGGAGGTGGCTCAAAATCCTCTTCCTTATTCGTTAACTTTGCAAACTCCGCTTCAGTCGCTTTCTCACTCTTTGCAAAGAAATATCTTTCACCCTTCTCTAATAGAGGTATAACGTATGCAAGTGCGTCCATGCAGTCCCATCTCTTACTTCTCGGATATGACATCAACTGAGCTTCCAACCTACCACAGGCACTCTTATTATGCCATATCTCACCTTGTCTATAAAACGGAAGCAGTCCAGAGACACGCTCTTCCTTACTCAGTCTTGCGGCTAGCGGAATCAACTCTAAAATCAAACCCCGCTTCCTTATTTCATTCTCAAGTGGATATGATATGAACTCGTGTAATGAAGTTTCCTCATATCCTAATACTCTTGCCTTTAGTTTGACACACATGTCTAGTGCATGTGTGATGAATTCATCTGGATGATAGTTGTCAGCGTCTACATCTAGCACAAAGAATCTATTCCCTATCATATCCAAGCCAACTCCAACCGCAGCACTTTCATCACTTGTATGTTTAGCAGTTTTTGCAGGATCCATTAATACCACAGTCTCCTGAATATTCTTTAAATCACCATCCTCATAATACTTGAAATACTCAGCTTTAAACTTCGCATCCTCTTTGGCAACTGGCAGATTCCGATATTCTCTAAACAGGGTGCCCAACATCTTCTGCTTCCTGTAAGTCTCAACCAGCTTCCTAACAGCTTCATCATCCATAAACTCTGGCCAGTTCGAATGATAGTTGTCATCAAATAATTCAAGAAGGACTGGATGCCAGTTTGGATCTTCCAAAAGGTTTGCCAATAGAGAGTCTTCATGCAGAAGAGTTCCTGCAACAACAATCTTCCAATCCTTCCTCGATCTATCTACACTATTCATGACATCAGCGAAGAACCATTCCTTCAACTTCGTTCTTTGCTCTTCACTTTTAACACTTTCACTATCTTCAATGTCGTCTCCGAAAATTAGATCAGGTCTATAATCTCCAAAGAGAAGACCACGAATCTGCTGTCCACTACCACGAGGCATCACCATAGTTCCAGTCTCAGTAATCCACTGATCCTGACTAAATGAAGAGCTCTTCATTGGCCCAAATAATCTGCCTATCGTAGCATTGGACAGTAACTCCCGCTTTAAGTTCTCACCCTGTAAGACGGCCTGCGATGCAGTACAGCTGACTGGAACAATAAACTTTTTCTCCCGAAATATAATCTTTCCAGCTTCATAAGCCATACCTAAACTGGTCTTACCAAATCCTCGAGGTGCTGCAATAACTACCTGCTGTATACTATCATCATCTAACACTTCAAAGATTTTCTCGTGCATCTTACTAAAGGGACGAGTGAAGCGATTGGGAAACATGACTCTCGAAATCGACCTTGTATTCCCAATACATCCTACGAGAATCTCCTGGATCTCAGATGATCTAATGTCAACGCCTTCGTTTGATTGGCCCACTTATCTTCCTCATCTTAATAATGCAACCTGTAGGGATTGAGAGTACTCCACCTGCTTTTGCAGGATCTCCACAACTATCATAGTGAATTGAACTTGCAATAGTAATATAGTGATCATCTATTTCGACAATCTGTCCAACTGTCTCCATTAAGTCTCTTTCTTCGTCAAGTGAGTCAACAATATTGTCTAGTGACTCCCAAAACATAGTGTTGCTTAATGCATCTCTCCAGACAATATGAACTATATCAAGAGTTTTCATTTATTCTTGACCCTATCCAGTTTCCAATGACAGTTAACAAACCAGCCCTGGTTCCTGCATCTAACTCAAGTTGCTTTACCAAGTCAAGACCTATGATTAAAAATGATGCTACCACTGCCACAGGCCTGATAGCTGCACGTAGATTGATTACCCATATCGAAGGGGTGCCAACTACATCACGATTGAAATACTTTGTTTGAGCATCAAGGTATGCTGAAAGCGCTGAGACATATGGAGCTAACACTTCCGGTTTAGTAGTAGCCAGTGTCCCCATTGTTCTCTCAGGAGTATCACTCGATGCTGGAATAAACTTCTTCTTTACAAAATCTACGATAGGCGGAAGAATCATTCCACCTAGTGTACCAACTAATGCAAGAATAACTTCAAGTCCCATAATCTCTCCTTACTCTAGAAATAGTACATCCTGTGGCAATGTAGAGTCAACATCTACATGAATCCACGAGTCCCTTATCTCAATTCTTCTAAACCGTTTTATAAGATCCTGAACCATCCTATATCTCATCTGTGAACCTACACACATAATATCAGCAGCTTCCCCTCTCAAGTGAGCAGAATTAGGTTTACCGCCAACTTTCTTATTATGCTTCTCACATCTACAACCTGAGGCAATTTCATATGTAAGTGCAGTTGTAGTCCTCGAACATTGAAGTATGTCCACTAATGATGGGTCTATACTGTCAAGACCACAACCGCACTTACATGCAAATTCACTTCTTGAAAAATTGGTAGTCATGTCTCCCATTTCACTTCACCGAGTTAATCCCAAGTGCTCCTACAATACCGCCGATAACTCCACCGGCTATTACAGAGATGCGATCTAGCAACTTCCGTTTTTCCACCTTCTCTTCAATACCCTGAATACACTCCATAGTAACAACCTGCATATCATACAAACTATTAAGTTTGTCATCTTGAGTCATAGTTGTGAAGTTGCTCTTGGAAATTTGAGGTTTACATTCCATGATTAGATCCTCACCCTACTAAGCTCAAGTTCCCGATCTTTCTTAAACTTTTCAAAGTCGGGGGCCTCATTAGTCTTTGTTAAGATAAACGAAGGCTTACCAGTCTCGAGAAGTTGCTTATCAATATATGCACAGATGACACGCTTTGCAGGATCCTCTCTAATAGCTGAAACTGTTCTTATTGCTAAAACATATCCTGTTTCAGTAGTTAGGTAGCATACGATCAAAAGAGACATAGTACCAATTCTGTGCTCTATGGCCCTCATCACAGCTTTGCCATTTGCAATATCATCTTCGGCTAATAGACGAGATGGAAATTCAAGAAACTTATCCGGAAAATCCTCAGGTACTATATAGGTGCCATACTCAAGAAACTTCCAGGTCTTAGTTCCATCTGCAAAGCAAATGCTGACAGCACACAGAAGTACTATAATGATAATAAGAGACTTATGCAACTTCATCCTCCTCCAAAAGGAAGTCTATCGCTGACAACTCCTCAACTGTGCCTTCGACTTTATCAAACCACCCAAGCTTCAGAGGGTAGATTTCGATCTCAACTTCTTTGCCTGCCAACTCAGTATACTGTTTCCAGAACTCATCTTTCTTCTCATCAAGCAGTCTGACATTCGTCCCTGTCTCATCAAGCTTAATATTACCCTTCTCATCCAACTCCGCAAACTCTTTAAACAGCATTCCCTTGGAATCAAGGAAGGGTTGGTAAACCTTGCTAACTATGTCAATATTTCTTCGTAGCCAATAGGAAGCTTTAAAAGGAAGTTTCTCCCCAACTAACGATCTCAAAACAACAGACGCCCTATCAAACTGCCCTAACTTCACTGAAACTTTTTTACTGCCTTGCATACCTACCTCCATTTAAATAGAATTAGATTCTGCCAGTTCCCCTTCAACTACCTGGCCAGACTCCTTAGATCGTTTCTTCATTTCTTCAATTTCCTCAGCTGTAAAGTGAGCATGCATAAATCTGCCCTCAATAACTTTAGGGGGAGCATATCCAGCTCTATCGAGTGCATCCATCGCTATTGCAATTTTATGTTTCTCGTGTGTATTTGCATCTCTCATGATTGCCTGAAGAGTTTCAAAAGCTTCAGGGGCAAATCTCTTTATTTCTACAGATAGATCAAGCGCCTCAGAATCCCTTGCACCTCTCATCACCTCTAACTGCCGCTTTGCAAGCTCAGAATTGGCAGTGTAAGACACCATTACTGGAGTGACACCGAGCGTCCTTGCGATCTCAGTTTTATCCCACCCTAATAATAGGAGACGCAAGATTTCGTGATGGATGTCCCACAACTTCTGAATTTGATACTTGCGGCCATTGCCATTAAAGCGAGTATCCATTATCTTACCACAAATCCCTTCTTCACCAACTCAATATGTTCGAGACTATATTCATAAATCTTTCTGATATGATCTAAAAAGCCAGAATATGACAATTCCCGCTTCATCATATTGCAAATAGAACAACATGGAGCAGCATTACCCCTCACATATCCCATCTCATTATCTACTCTATCTATTCCATTATGTACAAACTCTACATCATCTATATTCTTAGAAAATGAATCAGTTACCATAGTTGGTAAATTTCCACAGTAATAACATGGCAGTATTACCACTCTACAATATTCTTCAGGTGTCAATAAGAATGGAATGCCTCTTCGTACTGCTCCCTGCTTACACTGATTAAAAGCTACCTTCCTTGCTTGCTCGTCACCCTTTATTACCATAACATGAATATCATATCAGAGTCAAATGCAGACTGCAACGGTTAATTCTGTGCATTCTATCAGGAAATGTATCTATTTTTGCAGAAGGCAAATGCACATTTGGTTTCCATCTATCTTCAATATCATTGTCTCAATTCATTAACTATACACTTTTTCCAGTTACCTTTGATTAATATTTTGAGCATAGGCCGCTTCGGCCTTTGATTAATATTTTGAACATAGGTACATGCTTTGCACGTAAATGTGCATATTGAAATCTGCATAAATTTGGTATAAGTGCCTGCGTCGTTAGACGCAAGGCCATGCCCACCCTAGGCCGGCCTCAATAACACACAGCAACTGAAGGCAACTGCCAATAACTGATAGGTGAAAAAAAAGCTTGACAACTGCAAAATTTTTTGGTATGATGTTTGCGAAATTAGGGAATCATCCCAACAGTGCTTGACACTGCGTTCATTGACAACTGAATACCTTGATACATGTCTTGATGGACTGGACACCTACCCTAACACACATGGAGGTGTCTATGAATCCTATCAACGTAACAGGTGAAGGCATTGTCGACTTAGACCTCAATACCAAGTTGACAGGTGTAGTGCGTAGTCTGCCCTGCACTATCACACCTGGACAGGATGAGGAAGCTAAGTTGCAGGCTAAGGATGTGGAGCTGGAGTTCGATCTATCCAACTGCACTATTGAGGACGTAATTGAACTCGCATTACGACCGCGCCGGATTACTTTTCAGAACGCTAACCGCTACAATGCAAAACTGTCAGAACTTGGCAGTACAGTTCACATCATTGTAGCGCCTATTAACACTCGTGAAACAAAAGAAGTGAGTGTAGACGCTTTAGTGAAGAAAGCCATGAAGTTAAGCCCAACAAAGAAGGCCGAATTAGCAGCGATGCTGGCGAAGATCATGGAAGACGACGAAGATTAACAATAGATAGTAGGTGTCCAGCCTTTTAAGGCATGTATCATAATACCATAATACCATAATACCGAAATATAGAGGGGGCGTTTTGTGTGGGGCGTGTGAGCATAGGCCGTATGGCGTATATGTCCTTCTTTAAAAAAAAATAAAAAAAGAAAGACATATACACACACAACTACACACATGCAAGGTGTACCTATGCTCACGGGTTGACGGGAAACGGTGGGGGCTATATTATGGTAAACTGGTAAAATGGTAATATGGTATAACTATCACTGAAGGGAGGTGAAATACAATGCAGTTCAAAGTAGTAGACAGATTAGGGAATAGTGCCCACATTGAGGAGCGTGAGTGTCCAGTTTGTGGCTATCCTGGGGCACTCGCTATTGTCGATCCAGTAAGTGAGGGAACACTTCATGAAGATTACTTCGTAGCATGGTGTCCCTGCTCAGCAGTATTCGAGTCTAATGATGATGGCAGAAGAGTACTTGCAAAAAGGGAAGGAGATGTAGATCATAACTGGTGGCTAAGTAAAAGGAGATAAACTACATAGATGAAGCAGTAATATGGGTAGGATTTATTGTAGGATGCTGGCTTTTGGCACTTGTTCTTGATAGGTCAGTAAAATAGTTACCTTTGCTCAAAATTTTAATCAAAGGTAGGGGAACATGACTTACTACATTGACAAGTTGATGGCGTATATGTGTATGAAGTGCCATCATATATTCTTCAAGTCATTGACAGGATATAATCGCATATGTCCGAGATGTACAGGACGATCTGTAGAGAAAGGAACAGTACCAAAATATTGGAGGTAATTAAAATGGAGAACGAAACAAAAGATAGCGGAACATGTCCATACTGCAAAAAGAAATTTGAAGTTACTGAATATGGGTATAAAGTAGATTGCCCAAACTGCAGTAAAAAGATAGATGTATTTCCAGATCCAGTTTGGATTGAAACAAAGTGGGGAACTTTTGGCATATCAGCGTTACCTTTGCTCAAAATTTTAAACATAGGCACAAAATAAATTGACCAAACTTCTTGACATCTCAAACAAAATCTGGTATAATGAGATAAAATGAAAAAGGGAGGCAATATGACACGAAAAAGGCCACCACTTACAGTTGGAAAAGCGATAAACTTCCTTAGCAAGCTTGACAAAAATCTACCTATTGGTATAGCTCCATCTTGGGTAAATTTAGATGAACCTCCAGAAACTCAGGAGTTTATAAACTGGGAGGAGGTCAGGGTTTGTGTAGCTATTGAACATACGCCTACTGAAGTTATCTTTGGGTGGGCAGCGTAGCTATGTTCATAATTTTAATCAAAGGGAGACCGAAAACTGGGAGTAGGTTCGAAAATGCTACGCTTGTCAAGCATGACAGGAATAGTAAGTAGATTGCCCAAACCACAATTAGGTCTCCCTATTTGATAGTGAAGGGAGGTGAAAACTATGATAGTAAAATGGTTAGGAGAAAAGAAGTGCGACCTCTGCGGAACTACAGAATCTGATTATTTTGTAGATGGTAGGATGTCAGGCAGATCCTGCTGGGCTTTTATGTGTGCTCTTTGCTGGGGTGTTAGAGGTGCTGGCAAATTAGGTACTGGATGTGGACAAAAGTATGATGGTGTCACACTTACAAAAATAGGAGGGTGAAAAATGTCATACAAAATTGTAAGATCTACTTTCATTAAAGGTGAAGAAATCTTCAAGTCATTAACGATGTCACTTTTTCGGGGGGGAGTAGTATACGAAGTGGGAAAACCAACTCGTCCTCTTCCAGATTGTGGTCCTTTGGCAGCGTTTGAGACACTGCGGGATGTCGAAGAGTTTAAAAGGCTTCGTGGCTGGACTCATGAGCCTGTATTTAGATGCAGAATAAAGAAGGAAATAAAAAAGGACAATCTTTTCATAACAGCTGATGGTAAGATTGAGCAGCTCTTTGGTGGCTTACCTCCAGGAACTATCCTATGCAAAGAAATAACACTGATCAGACTTATAAGGAAGGAGGAGAAGCATGAGTAAAAAATATGAAAGTCAAGAAGAAGCTATAAGGACAGTAGACAGCTGGCGTCTTGGAATTAAAGTTATACCTGGTATTGCTAAGATGATGTTAATCTCAAAGAATACAGTAGTAGGCCTTAAGCGACTTGGAACTCTTGATTATCTAACAACAAAGCATGGATGGCTGATAAGGAGAGAAAAATGAGGATAGTAAAATTTGAGGACTTAGAAAAGCTCGAACTAATCTCACTAAAACTTGAGAATATTCCAAAGGTGAAGAAGAACCAGATTACTGCAGACATGAAGTGGCTAATTGAAAAGCTAAGAGAAGCATACACTATCATAGAATCAGCAGAATAAGGAGGATGGAAAAATGAACTGCAAATACATTATGCTTGAGGAGTGCAAGCCCACCCTTTTCCCATCCTTTATGGGACATTGTGCTATAGTAGCTCAGATGGGTAGTGGGAAAAAGATAACATCTGCAGGTTTTGTAACAGTGAGAGTCTCTGAATTTGGAACAACTGAGCGAGATATTATAGTAATAACATATGGAGAGTCAGTTGGGCTTAAGATGAAACCATCTACAGACGACGCAGGTATAATCAAAAGAATGCTAACTGAATAAGGAGAAGAAAAATGAAGCATCCATATTCTACAACTCATTACCACTGTGGCTGTCATATTGTAGAGGACACACCTTACACTGTCAACCTTATAAAATCAAGCTACTGTGAAGATAGAGTCTACGGTTGGAGGAAGAGTACTCACTGCACAGTACCATGCTTATATCTACAAGGATTAAAACTGCGTCGAGTGCAGGCAGCGAGGAGAGTATGCTAAAACTTATTATAGTAGGTTGGCTATTTGGAATAGGGTTTTCAATTGCAGTATTATCAATTATCCTGTGGATACTTCTCATTTTAGATCAATCTACGCCAATCGTTTTGAAAGGAGTACAATTATGAACTGGAAATCAATATTCACAGAAGATGCAGTAAGTCAGTTTAATAAAGAAGGCGCTGACACTGCTGTTATCACCTTATATAGTAAAGCTACTGATAAGGTAATAAGGAATGTAAGTGTCGAACTGGAAGATAGAGATAAGCATTTCATGATAGCTGCTAAGAATAGTACAGCAGAAAATATGATGAGTGCACACTTCCATGGAGAAGTAATACAGGGGGAAAAGTGGTTCCCATTCTATTCTCCATCTCCAGCAGATATAGAGAAACTATTGAAGAGTATAGCTAAAGCGACAGAAGTTGACCCATCTCACCTCAAATGGGCGTACATAGATATAGCTGATTATAAATGAACATGATTGTTCATTGACACCTTGCTAAAATTGTGGTACAATTACACTATTAATAGATAGGGGACTATGAAGAAGATTCACATCCAAGCACAAATCTCAATAGTAGAAGTTGCTGAAGTTGCGAAGGCTATGGTAAAAAGAGGCCTACTTTTAATTAGACCTCCAGACGTTATACGCTTTTGTTTTCAAGCAGCTCACTCTATCTTAGAAACTGAGCCAATGACTGAAGTAGAAGCTGTAGAGTTTCTACAAAAGGCTGGATACATCCATCAAAGTCAACTCAGCCAATCTTTTATCACTACACTAAGCAAGAAAAAGACTGCGATGGGAGAATTGGAAGACCTCATCGAACAAGTTAGGAGAGGCCCAAGTTCACCTAACGAAATAAAGGATATGCTAACACAGTCAATAAAAGGAGTCGAAGAATGAATCTCTCATCATTATATAAACCAAGACTCACCAAGAATGATCTGCTAAAATATGTAGCCTTTATCACAGATCTAATAGCACTAAGGTTGACAGGGAAGATCTCCAAAGAGAAGTTTGGAGAGAAATTTGAAAAGGCGACAAATAAACTCGTCAGTAAATATGGAGGATGAACTATGCAGCATACCTGCCTAAAATGCAAAAAGTGGATTCGGAAGAAGTATCAGGAAGCTCACAAGAAAATATGCAAGGAGGTGGAGCGTGAGATACGAAAGGCTAAAGTGGATATGCACGGCTATCGAATATGATATGCTAACAGGAAAAGAAATGACTTTCCTAAGCAAGACTGTAGAAGACTTTATGACAGGGAAGTTAATGAATAAGGGAACTGAAGATCAGCTAGAAGTTTTATTTGCTGAGATTCAATGGAGGGAGATAGAAGAAAAGAGCCCCTACGAAATATGGAGTAAGGAGCAGCAGAAGAATAAGGAGCCTATGCTCGAAGCATAGTCCTAGCACAGTGTGTGCACACTAACTAATAGGAGGTAAAGGTAAGGTAATGGAAATCGTAACTGAAAAAACAAAGAAACTCAATGAGCAGGTAGTGAAGGCGGAAGTTAATCTGGGGGAGAATCTTCAGGAAGCTATCGCTATTCACGGAGAAGAGAAGGTGTTCAACGCCTATCTCGCAAGCGCAGTTATTAGAGCGCGAGCTAAGATTGTCGCTTACGCCATTGCAGGTGACGATAGAGCAGCTATCGAAGCCAAGATGGTTGATTGGAAGCTCGATCAGGGTCGTGTGACTGGTGAAGCAGGGCTCGGAAGCTTGCTGAAGAAGTTTGAGAAACTGTCTCCCGACAAGCAAAAAGAGTTGATTGCTAAACTGCTCGCATCTTCTGGCGAAGCTGAATAACCCTAACTCTCTCCTTTAAAAAGTAAGCTTGAGTTAGGTGGGCAGACTCTACGATATAGACTCGGGGTCGGGAGTCTGCCCTTTGCTCAAAATTTTAAACAAAGGTATATAAACATGAAACTCCCTATTACTTTCATAGGCTTACCAGTCACTATCTTAGCCGGAATTTTAGCTATAACTATTTTATTAATAGACAAAAAAGCTGAGAGACATAAAAAAGAGATTATAACTTTGCAAACTGGCCTTCAAAGTTTAAAGAAAGCAGAAACAAGGACTGCACTTTCTAAAATAGAAGTTACATCTTCCTGGATTATGAGGCACTCATCTCAGATAAGTGAAGCAGCTGCAAAGCAGATAGCAGAAGAAGTATTCAAAGTACCCAATCCTATTTTGATGATTTCACTAATAGAAGTTGAATCACTATTTATACAGAGTGCAGTTTCAAAAGCTGGCGCAGTTGGTCTTGGACAGATCATGTTTGAAGTTCACAAAAAAGCATTAGCAGAAATAGGGATAAGTAAGAAAAGGGATTTATTTAACATAGACTGTAATATAAAGGCATCATCTTTCATTTTGCAAGGTATGATAAAAAGGAGTAACGGCGACTTGACAAAGGCGCTACATTTATATTTAGGAGGAAAAGACGGAAGATATGTAGCGAGAATATTTTCGAACTACATTCATCTGTCTATGGAAATTGAAAATGCGCTGCCCAAGATGTAGAGGATATTTATGGACTGAGCAGGAAAGAGCTGGAGAGCATAGAGAGTGTGCAGAAAGATATGGTCTTGATGTAGTATGTATAGGCGGGCATAGATTCACACTAACACCTGAAGATTTTAAATACTATCTGTTTCTAAAAGGAAGGGAGAAAAATGTTCCAGAAAAAAATAGACGCAATCAGAGAGAAGCTAGCAAACATTGAGAGAGAGATGGAAGATATGCGCCTGGACATACAAGAAAATAGTAAGCCAGCAAGACATGGCCTTCCTTGGAGTCAGTTTGAGAAGGACACCACAGCGTCTGCATTTAATCAATTAGTTAGCGATCTGGCTATGAAACTTGGTAGGTCGAGGTTGAGCATCGTTCTTCATATTAACAACTATATAACTAGAGGCATGTATAGTGACTGAGTTAGGATTAATAAGTCTACTAAAGGACAACATCAGAGTTAATATCAGAAACTTTGCTGGCGATCTTCACGTAGCAAGAATGAACTGGATAAGGTTATTTGAATCAACTCACAGTCTATATGTAGGAGCATTTACCTATGTTGATGAGTATCCATATGACGAAGGCTGTGGAGTGTATATGTTCAAAATAGATACAAAAATTGGAGAGTTCACCCAAGTTGTCAACCTATTAGAGGAGAACGAAATACTCGAAGGAGTCGACACCTTTGTTTAAAATTTTGAACAAAGGTAGAAAGAAAGGAGAATAAGGAATGGCTACTGTTTATATAGTAAATAATGGGGGACATGACTATTCAGATGCAAACAGATTTGGTCATATCCAGTTTTTAAGTGCTGGGCCAGTTTCAAAGTTTGCAATTAGTAAGATGTATCGTGAGTTCGCTATGAAACTGAGAGAAAGTACAGCAGCAGACTACATTCTATTAACAGGCCTAACAACGATGGCTTGTATTGCCTGCAGCTGCTTTGCATTTCTGCATGGAAGAATTAATGTTCTCATCTTCAAAAATGGGAAGTATGTTGAGCGGAAATTAGTACTCGGAGAGCTGCTGAAAGTGACAGGGCCAGAGATATGAACTGCCCACGCTGTGGAAGTGGTAACATTAAGTTACAAGGCAGGAATATGAAGTGTAAGGACTGCAGCAAAGCCTTCCGCAAGATAATAAGGCGTATTATAATTCCTGCTGAAGATAGACCTTCATGCCCTGAATGTGGAAGTCCTAATCCCTACAGCTGCGGTCTGCCAGAGGGAACAAGAGCTTGGTCCTGTAGATCATGTGGAAGATATTATAAAGAGACGCCTATCAAAGATAAGGTTGAATTACCTATAATGGAGGTTCAGGTAGAATGAAACGAGTTATCGCTGCTATTTCTGATTTACATCTGTTTTCAAGATACGCACTAATGCCACCTTCATTTAAGACAGCAGAAGGAATGGAGGTGCTCGCAAGTCCTGGACAGCTAACCATCTGGGAGCACTATCTGAATTATGCTAAAGTCTGTGACAGAGATCAAGTAGACACAATTTTAGTTGTGGGAGACTTAATTCATGGACAGAACTTCATTGAGCGTGGAGTTGGACTAATATCTGCTGATCTTGATGAACAAGTGGACATGGGGTGTCAAGTTCTTGATTTGTTAGTAAATCCAGGTGAAGGACTTCCTAAAAGAAAGTTGATTATGCTTGGTGGTTCTGGCTACCACAAGAGCACAAGGGGCCACAATCCTGAAAAAGATGTATGTGATCGTCTTGGTGGAGTATGGAAAGGCATGATTGCAAATCTAAAGTTTGCTCCCTCCGAGAAGGTTTTTAATATTCAGCATGGGGAGTCAGCGGCTTTCGTCTATAGAGAGATGTTGATGGGTCGTGAACTAATGTTCACAAAACTTGCTGAAGCAACTGGAAAGGTTCCTAGGATAGACGTATTCATTAGAGGCCACTGGCACAACTTCATCTACATCCATGAGAAAGATGTGCATATGATTCAGTTGCCAGCTTGGATGGCCTACGAACCGTCTAAACCATATCTAAAGAGCTATGGTAAGATGCAACCTGATATTGGAGGCTGTATTCTATACATAGATGACTATGATAGATTGAGGGTTTGGCATTTCACTATGGACGAAATTCCACACTTCGTGGATAAAGTGGAGGAGGAATGATGAAAAGGAAACTTAGGAGAAGGATTTATGTAGCTGGTGCTATTAGAGACCCTAAGTGTATGAGGCTACTTGAAAATCTGAGGAGGGGGATGAGAGTATGTACTGAGTTCATCCTTGAAGGATACGCACCCTTCTGTCCTTTTATAGATTTCATGTTAATCTTTCAGCTGCAGCCAGGAGAAGTGATAACTGAAGATGATATGTTAGACTACTCGATGTCCTTTATTCCTGGCTCAGAGCTTATGTATGTCCTTCCTAGCTACGAAGACTCTGCTGGAGTGCAGAATGAAATAGAAATGGCTTTTACCTTAAACATTCCAATCTTCTTTGACAAGAGGAGTGCATTGTTATACCTCAGGAAAGAAAGGAGCCAAAAAGATGCTAATTGAGCACCCAACTTGGGACATCCATGATTCTACTAAGTTAGTCGCTTATTTATCATGCCCAAGGCTGTATATGTTCACCTATATTTTTGGGTGGAGATTAGATGTTCCAAACGTCCATCTTCACTTTGGGAAGTGCTGGCACTGCGGAATGGAGCATTTAATGCTTCATGGCTTAGAAAATGACTCATATGAGCAGGCAGTAGAGATATTGACCAATAAGTATAGAGAAGTCTTCCCAGAGGAAACAGATTTAGATCGATCTCCTAAGACTCCTGGTCATGCTAGATTAGCATTAGCAATGTACTGTAAGGAGTTTAAGAAGAAGGATCATTTTGAGGTGTTATACACCGAGATTGCAGGGACTGTTCCTATTAGGGAGAATAGAGTACTCCATTTCAAGATGGACTCTATAATGAAGGACAAAGATAACAACGACTTGATTAAGTCGTTAGAGCATAAAACTGGGAGTCAGAATAGTCAGCAGTGGAGAGATGGATGGAAACTATCTATCCAGACTGGCACATACAATCATGTCTTATACTGTGCCTTCCCAGAGAATGAAGTCTGGGGAGTAGAAATAAATGGAGCAATCTTCACAAAGAGCAAGATAGCAGAGTTTCCGAGAGTCCCTGCGAGACGAACTCCAAGGATGATGGATGCTTGGCTACTTCATGTTAATCAGGCAGTTGATAGGATAGAAGCAGATACAGCTATGATTAAAGAGTGCAGCGAGAATGATGAAGTACTAAGGGCATTCGCTCCAACCTATCACGCCTGCTCAAGTTACTCAGGTTGTCCCTATTTTAATTTCTGCTTAGCTTGGCCAAATCCACTGCAGCACATTGACGAAATTCCTGAGGGTTTCAAAATAGAATACTGGAACCCTGCAGAAAGAGAATCACGACAGAAAATAAGCTTGGAGGGGGGAAAAAGTGAGGCTACGACCTGAACTCCTAGCACAGTTGCCAATCCCTATGTGTATGCATGGAGTATCTCCTCGTACTATTATGGGGAGGATTTGGTGGGAAAGGCGGAAGCAGGAAGCATACTTCGGCACTGGTGGTAGATGTGCAGCTTGCGGTAGACAACATAAAGACGGACTCGAAGCCCATGAGTGCTATAACATCGACTATAAGAATTGTACAATGAAGCTTAAAGAGATAGTTGGTATATGCTATAGATGTCATCACTACATCCATCATGGCTTCATGAAAAGTCTTGTTGATACTGGAGACATGACTGAAAGAGAGATGAATGACATACTTATGCGAGGACATAAGATTCTAGCAAAAGTTGGTCTACACAGACCTATCATGTTTGCAAAACCAGTTACATTGGCCTGGTCTAAGTGGCGTCTTATCTTCAACGGACAAGAATATAAATCTAAATTTAAAAACTATGAAGCATGGAGAAAACGTTATGCCACTTGATATAATCGCAGAGGTTGCAAAAATAAACGCTTATTACAAGGAGAAGCGGGGTGCTGATCGCTATAGAGCCTTAGTATATGCAGAGAAGGGGGGTGGGAAAACTACACTGTATTCAACAGCGAGGTTTCCAGTTCATCTTGATAGCTTCGATCCAGGTGGGTCACAGGTTATAGCTGAGGAGATCGAGCGAGGACTTATAGTTGCAGACACAAGGTGGGAAACTGATGATCCTACTAATCCGCATGTCTTTGCAGAATGGGATAAGGAGTTCCACAGGCGGAAGAAGGAAGGCTACTTCGCTCAGTTCGCCACATACGGCCTTGATTCCATCACCACCTTTTCTCAGGTTATCATGAGCTACGTATTAAAGAAACAGGGGCACGCTGGTGGAATTCCTCAAACTGGAGCTGGTGCAGAGAATGACTACGTTCATCAGATGCTCTATTTAGAAAATTCGCTAGCTGGAATCTTTAGTATACCCTGTGACCTTATCATAACCGCACACCCTGAAGCAGATAAGGATGAGGCAAGTGGAAGTATGTTTGTTGGCCCTATGATAACTGGCAAGGCCAAGATAAGAATTCCACTCCTATTTGATGAGATGTATTACTTGAGAGTGGAAGATGTAAAGGATGGGGGGACGAAGTGGCTACTACAGACGAAGCCATCTAAGATTTTCAAAGCCAGTAGCAGATTGGCGAGGAGAGGGAAGTTTGAGAAGTTTGAAGAGCCCAATATTAAAGCTCTTCTTAAAAAGGCAGGTCTTCCTTGTGAAGATATGCCTATTCCATGGCTGAAAGCCTAACAAAAACCAACTAAACCAAAGGAGATTTAAAATGGTAGATGAAATTCAGGATGTAGATGCAGAAAAAGAAGAAGAATCATTTCTTGACCTTGGTGAAGACCTGGACGAAATTCCAGATCTATCAACGGTAGCAGACGAAGACTATGAACTTCGCCTCGTTACTTTTGAGAAGCGACCTGGGAAGGCTAAAGGCCCATTCCTATTCACAGAGTATGAACTTGTTGGAATGCCTGATACTAAAATTGTTAGGCATGTCATGATGCTGGCTACTGCCAAAGACTCAGAACGAAAGGCCAAGAATCGGAAGAGAGCGATCAAGTACTTTTATAAGTGCTTTAACATCCCAACATCAGGACCAGTAGTGTTTGCTGACTACGTTGGCAACTCAGGCTGGGCAACTCTAACTGAGGAAACTGATCCTGTTTACGGGAAGCAGAATAGAATCGCTCGGTTTAGAGCGACTGAGGAATAAACTATGTGGTGGCATGAAGTGTGCACGCCACCCTACTTTACTAAGAACCTGGCGAATGGGGCTCCGGCTCCGCTGCAGCTCGCTACCAGTAATTAGTGCACAAATAAGTAGGCATGCCACCTTCATTCATAATTTTGAGCATAGGTAAGTCCCCCACTTGTCCAGGAAGGTCGAGGGAACCAAAGCTGTACTTCATGTCGTAGTGTCATGTTGGTGAGGCAGAGGTCTCGGACGCCTGGCGTGGGGGCGATTAAAAGGAAGGGAAACCATGACAATAGCGACAGTAAAAAAAGAAAAACAGAGACATTCTTTGATTATTAGACCAGCAATACGACCAGAACAAAGGCGCCGGATCGAGGACGCCCTAAAAAAACTTGGCTATAAAGTTACGGGGTTTGGAACCGCGACTGACATGAGTGAATGTGATATTTCCTTTGAAAAATAACCCTTTGCCCCGTCGGTCTGACGCGCAGGTCTTCACCTCGGTCGGTACGGCTCCTACGGAAAAAATCCGGCACGGGGCAATTGAAAGGAGGGGAAAATGAAGAATAGGCAAGTAGTGATTATTGTCAAAGCGAAGAGTCAGACTCCACTTAGACTACTAAAGCGGGACATTAGAGAGGCCTTAGTGGAAAGGAACGTCGGCATTAAGGTGTTGCAGATTAAGGGCAATGTCGTTCAGGAAAAGAAATAATCCTTCGCCTTGTCGGCTATAAGGAGATTAAAATGACCTACAATGAGCTACTTCCACTTTTAGAAGACCTGCATAAGGAATTTCTGCTGCAATCTCCAGATGTGAGTACAATAATTATGATTGCAGATCATGTAACTGGGGAGGCAAGGTACTACAGTTCTGGCTTTGCAGAAGTACAAGCAACTATGGTAAAAATGTTATTAGATAAGGATAGGTTGTTAGCTTCAATTCTTTATCTAAGCGCGATACAGCCAACAGTAGAGTCGTAGCTATGTTCAAAATTTTAAACAAAGGGAGGACGAACGAAAATGAACTACAGCTCAATTAGGCCAGACGTCATCAAAAGCATAATAAGTTATGTAAAGGATCGAATTCCTCCTGGAGACTTCCTTCAGGCTGTTCTTGAAAACAACCTAATGGAGTCTTTTAATAGAGCAGATGAAGATAATATAAGGAGTATGTTCGAAATTGTGCAATTCGTCTACAATGAAACCCCCGCGCGCTGCTGGGGGAGTCCAGAGAAGGTTAAGAGATGGTTAGGAGAGAGGAAAGAGCATGAATAGATACCCAGGAGTACGATTTTGGAGTAAAGTTCTTAGAAAAGGTGAAGATGACTGTTGGCTCTGGGTAGGAAGCAGTGGTGGTAAAGGCTATGGCAACTTTACAATAGGTGATAGACAAACGAGTCCACACAGGTATGCTTACGAATTTGCTTTCGGAAAGTTTGATGATTCATTTATAGTTTTGCATAACTGTGATACTACACTATGCTGCAATCCAAAACATCTTAAGTTAGGAACACATGCTGAAAATACGGAAGATATGAACGAAAAGAAAAGAGGACGTAACAGTAGAAAAACTGAGTGTCTCAAAGGTCATGTATACAATGAGAGTAACACTTATTATCATAAAAATGGATCAAGAGACTGCTTGATATGCAGAAGAGAACGATCAAGAGACTATATGAGGCTTGAACGACTTATAAGGGAAAAACCTAAAATAGTTTATGGAGGTAGTTTATGATCAGAGATAATGAGCCTCGATTGAATATAGAAATTACAGAAGAACAGGATAAGGCCTTGCGTGAGTTAGTTCCGTGGGGCATGAAGAAGCATCTTTTCAGTGCTATCATTGATGAAGTGATTACTTTATTGAGAGAGCATGGAGAGATAGCAATCACTGCGATAGCCTGTAAGAAGGTACGATTTATAGAAATCTTGAGTAAGAAGGAGAAGTGAAATGGACTTGTTGACAATCCTAGATAGAATTGAAATCAACTTCTTCTGCCGCCTAAAGATAAAACCTCAGTGGAGTATCTCAGAGATAAAGAAGGAATTTGGTAGGGCTATGAGCGATGTCCTCATTCTCACTCATAGTAGAGTGATGAAGGATGCAAAGGAGGCCAAAGATGGTCCTTGAAGATCTCAAAAGAAGCATTACAAAGATGTCAACTGAAGAACTGATGTCTCTTGTCATTGAATTGAGAGCAAGTCGAAGGGCAAGGAAGGAAAAGCCAGCTGCAAAGAAAGCTGCTGCAAAGAGTGATGCCTCACTTGATAATGCAATTACTGCATTGAACCCAGAACAGAGACGCAAACTGTTAGAATTGTTAGGAGGTTGAAGTGGTAACAGATATAAGACTTGATATGATCCCTCTTCAGTTAATTGATGAAGGCAAACGAGCGAGAGAGGTATATGGCAACCTGCAGGAGTTGATAGAGTCTTTTAGATCTGAGGGTGTTATACAACCTATTGCAGTCAGAGAGTCTACATTAAGTATACCAACTAGATATTTATTGCTCGCAGGTGGCAGGCGCTATAGAGCAATGAAGCAGATGGGAATGGAGCTAGTACCATGTCGTGTTTATCCTGAGAGTATAACAGAACTTGAAGAGAGGAGTATTGAGTTAGCTGAGAATGTCAATCGCCTTGACCTATCATGGCTCGAGAAGATTAGACTGTGTGAGCAGATTCATAATCTACAGGTAGCTATCCACGGTGAAAAGACATCTACATTGCCAGACGCAGAAGGCTGGAGCAAACGTGATACTGCCAAAATGCTTGAGAAGAGTCCTGCTTCAATCGTGCAAGACATCATGCTAGCAGAAGCAGTGGAGAGGATTCCTGAACTCAAAGAGTGTAAGACAAAGGATGAAGCCAAGAAGTTGCTGTCAATGATGCAGGAAACTATGATCAAGGCTGAGTTGGCACAGAGGATTGAAATGAATAGAGGAAGTATTCCGCAAGAACTTCTTCGATTGTGCGATAGTTTTATAATCAGCGACTTTCATAAAGGTATCAGATCTGTTCCCGACAGTTCTATAGACATTGTAGAAATAGATCCTCCATACGCCATTGATCTTCCTGATCTAAAGAGGTTAGATGGGTTGCGTGAACAGAAGATGCAGGATTACAATGAGGTCTCATCTGAGGAATATCCCACTTTCATTCTAGACACATTAAAACAATGCTATAGAGTTCTGACTGAGAGAGGTTGGTTAGTAATGTGGTTTGGGCCTGAGCCTTGGTTTGACTTCATCTATCAGATGCTATGCCAAACTGGATTTAAAGTGAAAAGAATTCCAGGTATCTGGGTAAAGTCAACTGAGAGGAAGGTTGGTCAGACAATGCAGCCCAGTCTACATTTTGGGAATTCTTATGAAATGTTCTTCTACGCTCGTAAACAGCATACTGAATTGTATGAGCAAGGAAGGTCTAATGTCTTTGATTTCAAAACTGTTTCGCATCAGAGAAAGGTTCATCCTACAGAGAGGCCTATCGAAATGCTTGAAGATATCCTATCAACGCTGGTACCTCCTGGAAGTAGAGTACTTGTGCCATTCTTAGGAAGTGGTAACACTTTGTTAGCAGCTTCTAATCTAGGCATGCAAGCTTTCGGTTATGAGCTAAGTCAGGAGTATAAAGATTCCTTCATATTGAGAGTGCATGAAGGAAAGTTCGGGAGGTACAAAAGCTATGGTGAGTAATCCTTTCCAAAATAGCTCTATCTATGTAGGGAAGAAAGTTGGTGGTGAAGGTTCACCTGATGCTAAGATTGCCTGGATAGGTGAAGCGCCCGGAGTGATCGAAGCTAAGGAAGGTAGACCCTTCAGTCCAAATGCACCTGCTGGAAAATTAATGACTGAGTTGATGCACTCAGTCGGTATATCTCGAGGTGATGTCTACCTCACCAATATCATAAAGGAGCGCCCTGGCAAAAGTAAAATTGATCCTCGCCAGGATGATCTGACACCTTGGTTTAGAGTCAGTTCACAGGGAAGAGTCACAGTGACACCCGCCTACGTTACCTATCGAGATATACTGATTGAAGAACTGAAAGGGATCAAGGCAAATGTTTTCGTCCCAGCTGGCAACATTTCATTGTATGCCTTAACAGGTTTGACTGCTATCACAAAGCGAAGAGGTTCAATCCTTGAAGGTAATTTCTGGCCTGGGATGAAGGTGGTACCTACAATTCATCCAGCTGCTGCTCTTCCTCACAAGAATCCTATCTTCAAATACTTTATCAAGGCTGACTTGAGAAGGATAGTAGAAGAGTCTAAGTCTCCAATCATCAGTTTGCCAGGAAGAAGTCTAAAGATATTGCCTTCATATGGAGAGACCTGTGGATACCTTGAGAGCTGCAAACTGTTGGAAAGGATAGCTGTTGACATCGAAGTTCTCAATGAAGAAATAAGTCATGTCGCTATCGCTAAGGAAGCAGATGACGCTATCTCTATTTCGTTTACTGCACAAGGCGAAAGCTTCTTAACACCACCTCAAGAGGCCCATATCTGGCAGCTAATTGCTGAGTTGATGGAGAATCCAAATATTGTAAAGGAGAATCAGAATATCACTTTTGATGCTGCCTTCATGTTTAGGAAGCTGGGGATAGTTGTCAGGAATATGGAAGACACTATGGTTCAGATGGGTATCCTATTCCCAGATTTTCCGAAGAGCTTAGGTTTCATAACTTCACTTTATACTCGTGAACCTTACTATAAAGATGAGCGGAAGAAGCAGTCTAAGCTGTATGACGAAACAAAGTTCTCCATTTATAATGCTAAGGACCCTGCTATGGTGAGAGAGATCTTTCCTAAGTTGAAGGTTGAATTAGAGAAGCAGGGAAATGAGGAGACTTATCAGTATCAGAAAAGGATGATAGCTCCATGCGTATATATGCAGGAGAGAGGGATGAAGGTTGATGTTGGAGGACTGGCTGAAGCAAATAAGGAAGCTGATGAAAGACTAGTTAAGTTGGAAGCAGATATTCAGAAGGCAGTCGGACACTCCTTCAATCCTCGTAGTTCAGCGCAGGTCATGGATTACTTTTATAAGGAACTTAGTATAGAACCATATACTAAAAAGGGTAGGCCAACTGCTGATCAAAATGCTATCAAGCGTTTAGCGAGACGTGGAGTTCATGTTGCTATACTGATGAGAGACTATAGGAAGCTACACAAGTTTAAGACATCATATTTAGAAATGGTGATAGGGAAGGACGGACGTCTCCATTCTGCTATGAACCCTATTGGAACTACGACTGGGCGACTAGCTGCATCAAAAGATATTTTAGGTGAGGGTGGCAATGTGCAAACGCTCCCTAAAATGTTTTATCCCTTTGTAATAGCTGATGAAGGCTGCGTCATGTACCACCTCGATATTGAGCAAGGAGAGAATAGGATAGTTGCAAACATTGCACCTGAGCCTCTAATGAAAGCTGCCTTTGATAAGGATAGGGACGTGCATAGACAGACTGCTAGTCTAATTTTTAATATCCCCTTCGATCAAGTCTCAAATGAAGAAGGCAGTTCGCCTATGGGAAATGGAGAACATTCTCAGAGATTTTGGGGCAAGAAGTCAAATCATGCTTTCAACTATGGTGAAGGATATGTAAGATTCTCACTAGACTGTGACCTTCCAGAAACACAGGGTAAGTTCATTTACTTGAGATATCACCAACTCTATCCAGGAATCAGGCAGTACTGGGAGTGGGTCACTGAGTCCTGTCGGAAGAATAGTAGGATATTAACTAATTTGTTTGGGAGGAAGCGTTTGTTCCTTGGAAACTGGAATGATGAACTCTTTAAAGATTTGTACGCCTTCATTCCACAGAGCACGATTGCTGATAAGATCAACAGGCAAGGTGTGATTCCAATCTACGAAGACCAAAAAAGTTTTGGGGCTATTGATCTATTAAATCAGATTCATGATGCCATCCTGTTTCAGATCCCTCTATCATATAGCTGGGTAGAACACGCTGAGGCACTTCTAAAACTGATCAACCTACTCACAACTCCTTTGAAGTGGCATGGAACTGAGTTCGTTCTTCCAGTTGAGCTGAAAATGGGTACTAACTTAGCAGATATGATGGAGGTCAAATGTGGAGATAAAGCTGAAACGCTGGCAAGAGATCTTGAAAATATTTATAGAGAACGCATCCTTACTCAGTCAAAAGTTTCACTCGAACATAGTTTACAGATTGAGGAATCAGATACTGGGGAATTGCTGGGAGATCAATGACGATTATAGTTATATAATGATAAAGGGTGTAAGGATAGGAGCACATGTTCTTTCCTGGCTACTTTACAAAGATCATAGCCTTCTCTTAAATAAAGAAGTATGTCACTTCTGTAATAATCCAAGCTGTGCTAATCCTCAGCATCTTTATGTAGCTTCTCATAAAGAAAACTTACAATATGCTCCTCGAAGTCATGGGCATATTAACTCAAAACTTAACACAGTCATTGCTTCGCGAATTAGAGAGGAATATAAACAGGGAAAGACTACAGAACGAAACTTAGCTAAAAAGTATGGAGTCCACAGATCCTCAATTCATAGACTTTTAAAGGAGGAGACGTGGCAAGAAAGTTAGATGATTGGTTAACTTCATTTCTTGAGTTCACTTCTAACACGGAGCCCAAAAAATCATTTAGGTTATGGACTGGCATAAGTACTATAGCAGCGATGCTACAGAGGAAGGTTAGTTTACCCTGGGGACACTTCTCAATTTTCCCCAACCTATATATAATTTTGGTAGGGCCATCTGGGTCGAGAAAGGGAACAGCCATGAATCTTGGCTATCCATTCCTAAGAGAATTGGGGATTAGACTAGCTGCCGAAGCCATCACTCGTGAAGCTCTTATTAAAGATTTGAAGTTGAGCAGCAATACTCAAATTGATAGCCAGGGAAGACCTTTGATCCATTGTTCTTTAACAGTGCATAGTCAGGAACTGACTGTCTTCCTTGGCTATAACAATATGCAGATGATGGCTGATTTGTGTGACTGGTATGACTGCAAAGATAGATGGACCTACAGAACGAAGAATATGGGAACTGATGAACTAATTGGAGTGTGGGTCAATCTATTAGGTGCAACAACTCCTGAACTCCTCCGTAGTACGTTGCCAGCTGACGCAATAGGCGGCGGCCTTACAGCAAGAATGATCTTGATATTTGAGAAGCGGAAGGCTAAGTCAGTAACCTGTCCATTCTTGACCGCGGAAGAGATAAAGTTGAGGGAAGCATTACTGTCAGATCTGGAGCAGATTCTAATGTTAGCAGGTGAGTTCAAAATATCCCAGGAATATTTAGATTACTGGAACTATTGGTATCCAGCTCAGGATAACAATCCCCCCTTTACTGACATACGACTGAGTGGGTATGTCGAGCGGAGAGCTATTCATGCCCTTAAGCTAAGCATCATAGCTAATGTCTCCCGAAGTAGTAAGATGGTTTTAGAGCTGCAAGATTTACAGAGAGCAATAGCACTAATGCAGGAAGCTGAACAGAAGATGCTATATGTATTTAGTGGAGTTGGGAAGGCTAAGATGGCTGACGTATTAGTGAAGGCCTGGACTTATATAGCAATGAACAAATCAGTTAGGACTTCAGAGCTATTAAGACAGTTTCATTCAGACGCAGATGTTGACGATCTATCATCTGTGGTTAGAACACTTGAGACTATGAAGACTATCAGGGTACAGTATGTAGGAACAGATCCTGTAATTGATTACATAGGGACTAAAGCAATGGAAGAAAAATATGGGATAGGAGGATAAAATGAAGATTAGTCGTGGAGTAAGATTCGTTCCAATAGTTGTAACACTAGAAGACTTGAGAGAGGCAAGAATGCTTTTGAGTACTCTTCTAGTTGGTAGAAACATTATGAGGTTAGACTTTGATACGTTTGATAAGTGTATAGTTGATAACCTCATCAAAGCTCTACAGTCTGAAGGAATCACAGAGATATGACTTGGTGGCTTGCTTTAGTTGTTTTCGCAGCTAGCGTCCTTGACGACGTTCTCTATGTCTTCTTCGTAAATCAAATATTTAAGAAGAGGAAGTGGAGAGCAAGTTTGTTGTCAGGGGCGCTAACTGGCCTCGTCAGCTTTGAAGGCATCATGCAATATACTGAGCTAAGGGCGTATGTTGTACCTAATGCAGTTGGCTCAGTAGTAGGGTGTATGCTAGCTATGTGGATTGAAGAACGTTGGTTTAGTAGGCGTGTTGAAATGAAAGTAAACTGTCCCACCTGTGGCAAATTTTGCACAGGCGTTGTAGCAGAGTTAGCAGACTATGGACTTGAGAGTGTGTATGGAATATGTAAAGTGCACGGTAAGGTTCCACTTAAAGGATGGAACTATGAAGATTTTATACCTAAGAGAATTGTGAAAGGGGGGCAATAATGACAGTCTTAGTGAAGAGAATTGATAGATATTCAGATCTGCTATATAAGGCCATAAGAGAGCTTAATGAACTCCATTATAACAGTTTAATAGATCCCGATTGGAAGAAGTCAAATGGAGATTATCATAGAGTTGCGGCTACCATTCTAGGTCTTGGGATAGCGCTTGAAAATGTTGTCGCTACGTTCAAAATTTTGAACAAAGGTGGGAAAGAATGAAGATCACACACTGCAACAACAAAGATGAAGCACAGGCTCTCGCAAACTTTTTGTGGAATGAAGGTGAAAGACACAAGGGAGACATTGAAGCTATCAATGAAGACTTAGAGTTACTATGGAAAAAGTGGGAAGTACTACCTACTTATACAAAAGCGTTTGTTAAACCATAAAAGGTAGAAAGGAGAAAGAAGATGAGTGGCGGGTCAATGAATTATTTCTATGCAGATTTGGAAGATGCAGCAGATAAGTTCAAACTAAGTACACTGTGTAGACTAGCTATACATTCTCACATGCTTAAACTAGCTAAGGCACTGAGAGCTATTGAATGGAATGATAGTGGAGATGGAGATGACCAAGAGGAAGAGTTGATCCATGAATGTCTTGCACCTGGACAGATATTAGCTGAAATTATTACAGAGGCTAAAAGAATATTAAGAGAATTAGAAAGGGAGATAAAGAGAAATGAAAGGAATACTTAGATTCGATCTGCCTGAAGAAAACAATGAGTTCATGTTAGCGAAGAAAGGAAGTGAGTGGGCCAACGTACTTTATACTGTTGATAAGCGACTTAGAGACTGGCTAAAGTATGGATTCCCTCCAACCCCTTCACCTTTTGAAAGTGTTAGAGATACGTTGGAGAGTGTCAGAGTCTGTATACATGAAGAAATGCAGGCTTCAAACTTGACGTTTGATGATCTAAACTAAGGAGGGTAAAGTGGAAAAACTAGAGCTCAAATTTACTGTACGATGTACTTGCGAAGAGGAACTTGAGGCCAAGTTCATATATGCAAATACGGTTATTGAAGTAGAACCTTGTAAGAGATGTCTTGACAGAGCTTATAAAGATGGCTTAAAGGGAGAAGTTGTAAAGCTATCGAACTACATACACTCTCCTGAGCAAGTACAAAGAGCCATAGATTGTATTATGAAGAGGAAGGATTAATACCTCCTGAACTCTCTCACAGGCAACTGCCTCTGCCATAAATCCATACGCCTTGCCATTTTGCTGGCAAGCAGTTGCCTTGTTGCTGGATCTAAATGACTCTTCTCAATAGCAGCAATAATAGTGTCAGGACTTATAGCGTGAGTTGCAACTTCCTGCACAAGTTCTTCAGTAACTATATCAACGTCAATCATCCTGTGTCGCTTGACAATCTGCTCCACAATCTTCTTAGCTTGTGCCTTTTCTTTATCTTCCAAAGCCTTTGATATACGCATTTCAAGTTCTTGCACAGACGCTCCTAGAACTTTAAACCCACCTGCCATCTTCACAAGATCAGTCCAGTCTTCAACTTTGTACTTATTATTACCACCCTCATCAAGAATCCACCCGTCTTCATTCATTAACCCCTGCCAGAACTCATGCCACGTTCTGCCAACAGGCACTACACCTTTAGTGAACTTCTTAACGTCTTCCCATAAGTAGCTTTCTTCATTGATGATAGGCATAACTATATCTCTCCCAAACCTCACGATGTCAGAGATTAAGATGCCAGCCCAATCAGCAGCCTTCTCAGGAAATTGAAATGCTGCAGGGGCAGAAGCGTCAATCCCGAAGAATCCGAATACTCCTCTTGATAGACGAGGATAGTTATTGTTGAGCCAGGTATCAAGATCATCAAGCCAGCCTCCTCCACTACACAGTATTGGAATTGGAAGACTTTTAAGAGTAATCATAAGTCCTCTAGGCCCACCAAGAACTGCCTGCATTGTCAGATACTTAGCCCACTGATTCGCACCCTTCAAACCTCGAATGAATTCTATTTCCTTAATCATGTAAGCTCTGAACTGTCCAATCGTCTTTCCGCCTGGGCCACGAAGAATTTCGGGAAGTGCAGCAACTGTATAATTGAACTCCTGTAGGTCAACAGAGCGCTTAGCAAATTCTACAGCCTCAGTTTCATCATATCCATACTCACCTCTACCATATAAATAGGATGTCATAAAACTACGCTCTCGGACTGGAATCTCTGGAGCTTGGAACAGTTTCAATGGAGAGTACCAGTTCAGTCTGTTGACTAGATCTCCTCCCATTCCTTCAATTACTGATACACCAAGTGAAGGAGCGTTCTTCTTAATAAACTCTTTACCGCCTTCAGTCTTTAACACCCTCTCCGCTTCGAGCATATACTTAGCACTAGTCTTAACCCAGATATGTCCCATGCCTGAGAGTCCATTGATAATTGCAGCTACAGGTCTATAGCCTAACTTCAGATTGGTTAAAACTGTCCTTGTAGCAGCCAATCCTCTCGTATATGCGAAAGACTGTTCGAAGCCAAGTCTATCAAGGAGGTCATCAACGATAGCATCGCCCTGTGTATACTCCCCCCTTATTGCCTCAAGCTGCTTTTCCAAAACTCTCTTCACTGCAGGCCTATCACTAAACTCATGAAGGTGATCTCTCAACTTTAGGATGTAAGGGTCAATAGCATGTTTCTTCTCAATACTATGAACGTATAGTGGAAGAATGTCAAAGACATCCTTTTCACCAGGAAGCACTTCTTCACGTTCCTCTAAGAATTTAGACCAGATCTTCTGAGGTTTGATAGCAATACTTTTGCCTGGGAGCTCAGCCTTTAACTTCTCTGCTAAGTCCTTCCCAATATCGTCAGCGTACTGATTCACTAACTTAGCAATTTTGCCCTTCATCATCCTGTAATGTTTCTGTGAGACCAGCGTTTGGAAATCTTTATCAACACGGTACGTAGTGTCAACCATGATACTTTCAACAGATGGATTCTCCTTCAGGTAGTGCAGTGCTTCATCAACTGCTTTCTTTTTAGTCTGAGCAAAAGAGATAATTCTTCCTTCAGAGTCAATAAGTGCAATCGAACCTCTCATGGCATGTGTGATATAGTCTTTAATACCGAAGTTTTCAATCTCTTTCCACTCCTTGAACAGGTCTAGCATATCTGCATACGTAGTTGTGCCCATTCTACCTTCAGCACTAGTTCTGTTATAGTCACGAGCATAACGATTCCATTTCTTAGTAGACTCAATAACGCTTTCTCCACTTATGAGAACGTCTGCGAATATGCGAGCTTCAGTTGAATTTGCGCCTAATATCAATGACTCTCTAAGAAATTTTTTATGCTTCGTTTTATAAAAGTCAAGGAACTTTCTAGTGTCAACTACAGCCTCTTTAATTTTAGGATCAAGTTTGTCGAGGTTAATAACTTCCCCACTCTCAATCTCCTTCAAAATAGAGGTGACCTTCTCACGCTCTCTTTCATTTAGATTTTCAGTAATCCTATCTATTTCCATAAAGCCGAGACTGCGATTATAAGTCCAGATACCGAGTGAGTCAATCGCTTCAGCAGCAAAGGCAAGAGCATCTGGATGATCTCTCAACGCGAACAATGGAGAGTTAACACGAGCAGAAAGCTGAGAAATATCAATAGGCCTTTCCTTAACATTAACATTCTGCTGAACTGGAGTTCCAAGACCTGCATGAATCCCTGATCCTTTTAATGGATAGCTTTGAAGTGCATGCTCAACTTCAATAGACTTAATACGGGGAGTTGAAGCATTTACACTCCGTTCCTTAGCTTCATATGCTAACTGCTTATAGGTATAGTCTGCATTAAGTTCAATCACTTCTCGTCCAGTCTTCAAAGCGATATCTAACAATGTAGATTCGCGCTCACTCATTGGCTTATTAAATAAAGTTAAAGATAGGAGTTCTTTGAATCTAATCCATAATGTACTTACTGTGCCGCCCCTCTCCACCTTCTCAGCAGGAATTGAAGCCAAATATCCTTGTAGTTCTGGGTCTACAAAAATACTAGCTATAAATTCCTCATTATTAGTCAATCCGTAATACAGACTGAGATAATCTCGACTTCTTGATAAACCAAGTTGCTCATAAGGAATAGCATAGAATGAGTTAGGAGTTAATGAAGACATTATCCGCTTATCGTTCTCCCCAAGATTCTCTATAGCCTTGAGTCTTAAATTTGTAATGCCATCAGTCAGTACCTTAGAATTTTCCATAATTTCTACAGTAAGAGCATGTGTCAACTCATGTAGAATATCTTCGCCGACTGAGGTTTGATGAAGTTCGGCATAGCCACTATAGTTAGATATGAATCCGATAATAGGTCCTCCATACTTCCCAGCTACTGCAGTTCTAAGTCCTCCATAAAAAGCAGCAGCACCTCCACTCTCATCTATAATCACTTTAACATTCTCTAGTACACTTCTAATACGAGGATTATCAAAATATTCTGCTAAGGCTACCTCAGTGGCAGTAAAAACCTCTTTGTTGGCAAGCATAAAATTTAGTAAAAACGAAGCTTTCCTAGGAGGCCCTGTCTCAGGAATAATTGAGTCAATTAAATCTTGAGCCAACTCATGCCTAACCTTACTATTATACTTTTCTAACCCTGCAGGTGGCGCTGCTTGTACATCAGTAGCTTTCAAGGCATCCGAGATATCTACCATAAATGCTCTCAAACTATCAAGTGAATTGACCAATCTATCATACTCACTATGTGACAGGGTCTTCTTAAAGTGATCAAGATTACTGGATAGTTTGCTAAGTGCATCGAATGGCACTCTACCATCAGTGTGATATGCTACATTTGTCTGTGTTGATAGCGCATGCAGCATTGTATCTATATCTGAGTTCCAATCCAACTTCGCCTGTTTCAGTAGATCAAATTGTGTAAGTGCTTCCTCTTTTGGCTGAAACCAAACTGTGTTATTTACAACCTTCTTCGAAAATACTTTTTTATCAGGAACTTGCACAACGACCGGAACTCTTTCTATAGCAGGTGGAGGCTCAACAAACTGCTTTTCAACATTATCAACTATTTCCTCTTTTTCAAGCTGTATCCACTTACGCTGCTCAGCATCAAAATATGAATCATATTCAGCAGGATCTCTCTGCATTAAATCTTCGTTCTTCATTCTATCAATGTCTGCGAAATCTCTATCCAGTGTTACCTGCTCATCCCTGATTTGTCTATCAAAAATATCAATAGAGGTCATGGCTCCCATTTCATCTTTAACATCCATAATCAGATTGTAAAACTTAGCTTCAGGAACCACTCCTTCTAAATCAGCCTTCACATCAGGATCATTAATAAGGTCGTCTATTGACCACCCTTTTTTAGACATAGCACTAATATGCTCTACAAAACCAGGGCGTAGCTTCCTCATGATAGCGACAACTTCAGCTGGTGTTGATACATCCCTAACTTCTTCACCAACTACTTCTGGCTTCTCTTCAGCAATCTGCGGAAGTCGACCAGCTTCACGAAGGATGCGCACCCTACGTTCCCGAGTTGATTCAACTTTTGCAACCGGCTGCCAAACTTCAATAGCTCTTTTCGCTTCAGATTGATTTGTCAAGACATGAATATCTGGATTAAATATTGCAGGTTTTCCACTTTGGTCAGTTACAACTACATCTGGAATCTCAGGATTTTCAGAAGGCTCTAAACGGATAAAGGTTGTTTCTTGCTTTGGCAACTCGAGTTCAGTAGGTTGACGTATAGCAGTTTCAATAGTGGGGCCACCTCTATATGTTAATGGTTCACCCTTTAACTTAGCGAGCTTCTCTTCACGAGGAGTTCTGTATTCACCAGTAGATGTAATCCACCCACTATCCTTCACCTCTTCACCTGATGGGACCTCTATATCAGAATGTAGTTGCCCTCTCTTGCCAGTATATATCTTCCCAGCTTGAGTTCTAATAGCTGGACTTAAAGGTCCTACTCCCATTCCTTCCTCTACTAAGAGTCCTTCTTCACGAAGAGAAGGTTCAGGAGCCAGAATCTTCTCAATAATGTCTTTAGATTTTACAGCAGCTGCCCCCTTCTTTTCAGCCTTTGTAGCTGCACGCTCTTCCTTCGTAGCCTTAATAGCCTTAGCCCTACCTTCAAGTTCAGCAATAGCATTATCAGCAGCGTCTGTCTTTGTAGCTTTCTTAATAATAGAATCAGCAACTGTATCTGCAGTGTCCTTATCAACACCTTTCTCTACAAGGGCTGCAGATGCCTTAGCTTTAAAATCCTGCAGAAATGCTTCATTACTTCTGCGCCGAGTTGAAGCAACTGCAGATGCACCTGCTCCCATCATTATTCCAGTCTGGAAAAAAGTAGTACCAAGTGTATTTTCTGCCTGTTCCCAGTAGGGAGCCTGAGGCAAGCTAATTTCCTCAGCAGCCTTATATTCCACTGCAGTAGTGAACTGTTCACCAAGATTTTCAGTGAGCTGAGCCCACCCCATCTTTTTTGCAAACCTACCAAAGGCAGCCATTACTCCAGCTTTAATAGGTTCACGAAGTACTTTACTCCCAGTTAAGCCAAGAATTCTTGCAGAGATAAAGTTAGGGATAACTTCGCCAGCTATCTCAGAAACTGCAGATGCAGCTTTCCATGCAGCATTTTCCTTCTGTATAATAGCTAACTCTTCTGGAGTAGCTCCTCTGGCTCTAAACTCTTTCTCGATATCCTTAGTTAAATCATACCACTGTGCACCGCCAAAGAAACCACCTTTAGACAAGATACTACCAATAGTTGCAGCTGCCACTCCAGCTGCTCCTGTCGCTGCTATACCAGGTCCAAGTGCCAATGCAGCTACGCCACCAATAAGGCCAGTTGAAATAGATTGACCAGAAGATGTGAAAGCACTGCGGACCCAATTACTCACTTTTCCAGGAGCGTCTTCTTTAGGCTCCCACCACTTTGCACTTTCATCAAGTTTACTAATGACGGGCTCCATAATAGACTCCATTCCTGGAATCGCATACTTTAATAGGTCAACAGTTTTAGCAACTGCACCAACTCCACCAGCTAATCCACCCATTCCAGACTTCGCCCATTGAGCAGGCTCTGTTAAGTAATCAAGTATTCTAGGTGACTTAATAGGACCAGCATATGTAAACTCCTCTGGTGATTCCTGCACGCTTTGCTCAATATTTTGAACAAAGGTAGGTGTTTCTGACATCTTCTCTACAAGCTTAAAAGTTTCGTCAGCCATTTTATCTCCTAAAATGTTCCAAAGTTATGAGGTACGGTTGATATAGATTTTTTAGGTGTCATATTAACAACTTTTCCGCCTCTTACTTCTACACTCCAGCTCCCAGATTCATAAACTGCGTTCGGCTTTCTATCCTTTCTTGCCTGCTCCTCAATCTGAGCGATTTGAGAAGTAGACAACCCCTCAGAGACACGAGGAGCAGCTGCGCCTGGCTTATACTTCTCTGTGACAGGCTTCCCTGCAGTAGGTTTTTCAGCAGCTGCAGGAGCTCCCTTTACACCAATCATGCCTTGAACTATATTGCCAAACTCAGTCTCTGTAAGCCCTGGAGTTTTAATATAAATATCCATCAGCTTATTAAACTTATCCTGCAACTCTGGAGACGACTTAGCTAGCAGAACACCAGGGTCAATTTCACCAGTATACCCACGAAGTGAACTTATCAGGTTTGCCAAGTCAACCTTCTGCTTCCCACCAGGCATTGCTGCGAGTTCAGCTTCCAATCGTGGAACCACTAAAGGTGCAATACGCTGCATAGCGAACTTCTTTATAGGAAGTTCTTCAGCCTTTGTTTTAGTAGCAGTTTCAGGTTTAGCACCAATCTTAATACTTCCCATCTCAAACCCTGTAGCAGGATCAGTAATCACAAGTCTATCACCAGCATCAGAAATCTTAACCTGCCCACCTGCTGTCTTTGCTACCTCAAGTAAGCGAACCTGTTTTGGATCAAGCTTTGCCGTGATTTCCTCAACTTGTTTTTCAGCCTTTGTAGTTTCGGCACCCTTTCTTTTAGTTTCAGCTCTTACCTCTGCAGGCTTCTCTTTTTCAGTTAATGTTCTAGCTTTAATCTCTGCAATTTCAGCATCAGCCTTATCTAAAGCTTTATCTTTAGCAGCTAACTCAGCTAAAGTTTTTGGAATCATAGCTTCAAACTCCAGACGTGCTTTTTGAGCAGTTGCAAGATGCGCCTCCATTTCTGCAGGTTTAGCCTCTCCACTCATAACTTTTAGGTAAGCATCTGAAATAACACCAAGTTCGTCAAACGGTCTTTTAAGTTCCTGCGCACGTAATCCAAGTCCAGCACCATAAAGTCCACTGATTTGCTCAGGGGATAGGCCAACCACTTCCCCAGCAGTAAATCCACCTGGCTGGCCTTCGTTAAAACCTGCGCCTCCTCCTTTACCACCACTTGCAATTTGGGCAGCAATCATTTTTTTAGTAGCTTCATTCATCTTCTGTGAAATGAGAGCGCTTGATATAATACCACCCATCTGACTTCCAACTGTCTCTGTAGGAGCACCTGTGACAGCATTTCTACCTCTCATCATAGTAGTTCCAAACTGTGAAAGTATTGGGCCAATAGCTTCTGTTACTTTCCCAAACTTTTGCATACCTGTAAGTTCAGGCGCTACCACTACAGGAGTAGTAGGTTGTGTTGCCAAACCAGGCTCAATTTGAGGAGCCTTAAATTCTCCAAACTTCCTCATCATTATATCTTCTAATGATGTACCTGCCGGATATCCTCCAGCCCCTCCACCATAATCAATATACTCAGGCATTTTATTCCTCCATACCTATGTTCAAAATTTTAAACATAGCTATAAATTATTGCGCAGATAAATATCCACCAATACCACCTACAACTGCACCAACAACACCGCCTATAATTGCACCTGGCCCAGTCCATGAAGTAGCCATACCACCTATCATAGCACCAGACACAGCACCTGTTATTACTCCACCAACTGCACTTGCTGTAGGATTAGGTTTATTAATAGCTGCTGCTGCTCCACCGCCAGCACCAATAGAACCTAGCAAATTTCCAGCTTGTTGATACATATAGAACGGCCATGTTGCCTCTGATAGGTCTAAATCTACCTGTCTATCAAGTCGCTCTTTTTCAGCAACAATCGCAATCTTGCCTTTATCCATATAGGCACTAGTCAAAGCTGCTCTAGATAGTGCAAATTTTTCTATCTGGTCAAATAACCGAAATGAACCTTCTGATATTGCTACATCCCTAGCTAATACAGTCTTCTGTACCTCATTAAATAGCTGAAACGATCCTTTTACCACCTCTGCATTTCTAGCTGCTATAATCTTCTGTGTTTCATCAAATAACCGAACTGAGCCTTCTACCACTCCTCTATTTCTATCTATTATTGTCTGTAGTCTCATCGCACCAGTCATTTTAGACAAATCAAGTCCCACTCTTGCATATAGTGCAGCCTTTCCCAACACAAATGAAGAAGTTTGTACTGCATTTATATCTCTCATCCCAGCTTCAAACCTTCCAATAGTATCCGCATCAAGAGCAGCGACAACAGCGCCACTTAATTCACTTTGAGCAGTAGTTAAAAAAGTTGATGTAGGTGTTGAGAGAAGTAATGCATCTAACTTAACTTGAACTGCGACAACTAATGTCTCCCAAGCTGTTTTAGCAGCAGCTATAGCAGCTGTTGTAGGTGCTGAAAGAAGCAGAAGATCCAATTTAGCTGCAATTGCAGCAACTAATGTTTCCCAATCTGTTTTAGCAGTAGATGTAAAAGTTGTTGTAGGTGCTGAAAGAAATAGAGCATCCAGTTTAACCTGAACTGCAGAAGCTAATGTTTCCCATGACGCCTTTGTAGTTGTTAGAGTAGTTCCTACACTATCATAGAAGGCAATCAAGTTGGTCATTTGAGTTTCAATAGCACTGATATGAGCAGTAGGGTCATATGCTAAAACTCCAGTATAAGGATTGGTAGTTGTCATAAGACCATTCATTGTAGTTAGCCAAGTTTGATGCTGAGTCTGCATATATCCTGGCCACTCCATTCTTCCAGAACTTCCACCACCACCACCTTTACATTCTGCTACAGGACCTACATACTCATAGCTATCTTCTTCAATAACTTCTCCGCACAGATTTAAAACAACCTTTGTATAGATTTTCATACTCTCTCCTAGATCTCTAATCGTAAGTATGTAAAACTTGAATCGCCACCAATAGTTTTAAAAAATGTCTTTAGTCCATCAACATTTGTATATGCAGTTATTGCTGAACAGCCAACTGATTTAGCATACTTCTTTATCAATTCCAGACCTTCATATATCAACTGTTTACCCACTCTCTTACTTCCAAAAAGTGAATAAATTAGCAACTCCTTATTATTACTATCTACTAGTGATACCACAGACGTAGTTATTTCACCATATATTGTAGGCTTTTCATCTTCATAAACTAAAAATAAGTGTACATCTAGCTTGCCAATTAATATAGATTCTAAAATATTATTCATTCTCTCTTCTGATTTCCTACTATCTACTATAGGTGGCAAGGCCTGCTCAATATAAGAACCTATCTGCTCCCAATGTCTAGCCACTTGATCTGGGTAAAACTTTAGCATCTGTAGCATATACACCTCTTATCATTCGTTTGTCTACATATTTATATCTGACAGTTAAATAATCTAAATCAAACTTGGTATAGTCTGCACCTTTAACTCTCAGCCTAAACTCAGTTCCACTAACTATCGGAGTGATAACTCCAAAATTGCTAGCTGTCTTAAGTCTACTAGCTGTAAATGTAGCATCCGTCACTTTGTATTTATAGTCAACATTACCAGTCATAACCTGTCCAGTTGCACCTACCTCTAAAACTGTTATAGTCTTAAGAGCACGAACTCCAAAATCCAAAACATCAGTGGCTATAGAAGCTGATAAATCAGAAGATACTGAAATTGGGCCTATTAATCTCTTATTAGCATCTTCATACACTATTGAAGTTGGATACTGAAACCACTGTGTTAAACCATAAGGAGTAAGAAGATAACACTTAGTGCCATCACTAATATAATAATCTCCATAGTTAACATTTTTAGATATAACTATATTAGTCATAGTCAGCGTGTTCATATACTCTCTATAATCAAGCAATTCAGGCTTCAAATCAGCTTTCATCCTCCACAGTCTACCACTAAAATCTATGTATGCATGCTCAAACTCATCTCCATCAATAAGCCAAGTTCCAGCAATCCCAAAACTATGAATCGGCACTATTGCAAAGGTTGGAACTGGATCTACAACAGGAATCATAGCAAATATCTTATCTTTACAATAAACTATTACTGCTTTTCCTAGTGGCAATACACGATAAACTGGAGAAGTTGGGCCAGTTTTATATATACCACTTGTTCCCTTATGCGGATCTCTTGCAAGACCACCAAGATTAATCGTTCTGTCAATATAATACTGCCCATTAGAAAACATAACAGTTGGAGTCACTGACCCTATCTCGCTCCAAGCGACAAAATTGTCCACTGTATTACCAGTTTCAGCATACATAGAATACATCCCAGCTATTAGCTGTCCTCTAAAATTACACACGCATCTAACTGAAGGTGGCATCCCAGAACCATTAAGACCAATTAAAATATTACTCCATACATACGCAGTTAATCCAGCATTAATAGCCCTTTTAATAGTAAGTGCTGGATGGCTCCAAATCTGATAATACCCAAAGTCAGCTACTGTAAATCGGGGAGGTATAGTGTTAATCCAGGTACCTGCACCATTCCAGACATACGGTGTAGCATATGCAGATTTACCTGCTCCACTATAAACAGTAGTTAGAGCATATGTACTAGCTGCCACACTACTAATTACAAAATTACCAGCACTATAATTTGCAAAATACAGACCTGAGCTGGTAAGATACAAATCTGTAATTTTAACAAGTTGAGGGAGTGGCCAGCTTACTGTCGGTGCGCCAGTAATAGGATACACTATAAGGGGGGGCACCTCAAGACCGGCCACTCCAACTCTCGTATTATAAGCTTCAACTGCCAATCCACTATTGCGAGGCATATTTGAGTCTTTACGGAGTCCCTTCCTAAATTCAGATAGTGTCTGGACAAACTCTCTCATATTATTCCTCTATCATTTGACGTTCAATACCTGATAAAACTTCAACGTCAGAAAACTCAACTTGTTTAAGAATAGGAATTTCAGATTCCATAACAAGGCCATACCAAACTCCAAAAACTTTTGTATTAACTGAAATAGCTATCCTACTTCCTGCTGCAATTTTAAAATTACTAAATTCTTCAATAGACAACTTCTTTGTGAGAAATTCTCTACTCATTTTAACTCCATCAGATTGACAAGACTCAATATAGAATCTCAAAACATCTTTTTTAAGGAATTCACTATCCTCTACTCGTTCTATGAACATAGAAACTTTTGTAATAAATCCAGAGATAGGAAACATTCCTCGTACTATAACTCCATCCTCATCTTCCTTACAATAGCCTATCACGACTATTGGAGTTAGTGGAGCTATAATACTCCTTGCATCAACCCTTCTCATAATCTGTGATAAGGCCTTATCAGCACTTGCAAATTTCTCCTCGTAGGTTTCCCCTCTTATGATGGCGTGTCCCATATCTTTATCTCCATACTGGATATACCAGTTATTTGTTCTTCAACAATATCTTTATCGAGGCCTTCAGCTATTGTCATGATAGACATTAGCCAATCCTTCGCACCCTCCATATTTCTATAGGTTAGTTCCATCATATATGCAGCTGCAAAAATCAATAATAGTTCATTAGTTTCAGTCCAGTATGACTTATCTGTATCTGCAGATAATGCATCTGTATAGAATAGACCAGCTATTTCCAGTGTATATTTAAGAGAGACATCAACAGGCGGCTTCAGTAAAATAGCATTATAGGTTTCATGACCTGTCAACTTCATATCCTGAACTGCCCATACCTGATTTAAGCCAGTTGAGGTCAGGTCCTTAGGATATGGTCTGATTACAATAGGTGCATAATACTCAGGGGGGCCACTGACCAGATTTGCAACTGGCTCATTGTAATACTCTCTCAAAGCAAATGCAGTTTCAACAAGTAGTGGAACTCGTGTTTCACTATCAAAAAGCCAAACTTCTTTGAACGATCTAACATTCTGCAGAGGTACAAGGATCTGTCCAGCGGTTAGATTTACAAAATGTCTGGCTTCAGTCTTCCCTCTATTAAATAGTCTATCTAAGAATTTCTGCCCTTCATTTATAAAGAAGCCAGCATCAAACGCAGCCGCAGGATCTGCTAAATCAGCACGTCCAGTTATATCAATAAATTTAGCTTTTACAAGTGAAAACTGAGACATTTCATCCACCACCCTTTGTTTATAATTTTGAACATAGCTGGCAGCCTCCTTAGACTGCCAACTATGTAGAGCCCACTAAGCGTTCGATGTTTTAGACAATGTTGTCTTTCCCAACTCCATCCAGAACCATGAAGGTATCAGGATGCCACAATTCAAGACCGCACTCAGTCAAGAATTCCTCATTCGTCGCGTCTTTGCGACCACTATTAGTTCCAGGACCAGCCTGCTTTGCCTCACCTTCGCCATAGAATGTAGTATCAGTGATGAACCGATAGATCAAATTCTTAGGTTCGATGAGAATCATAGAATAGCGAGTCGTAGGTTCCTGACTCATCAAAGGGTGGGTCTTCAGATAGATACTACCAAAAGGTGTAATCCACTCAGTGATCTTGATCCCATAAACAGTAGCCTTAGGTTCCAGTTTCATCTGAGCACCACTTCTCGCTAACTGATTCAAGCCTAAAAGAGCACCAGAACCGCAAAGGGCCAATTTCTCAGCACTACCAAATCTGAAAACCAGTTCCAGATAAGCATCTAGCCATGCTTCCCCTCCACCAGCCACATCCCAAGCTTTTGTGGTGTAGGCAGTATTTAGTCGATAGTCGTTGAAGTTAGCAGCTACATTCGCTTTAACGAAGTTGATAATCCCCTGAGTTGTTCTCTCAGGTTTCAACTCCACTAGTCCAGCAGCTGCTTCAGTCGGAATCCCGAAGATGAACGCTTTTTCCATCTCAATACCGTGCAGCTCGAGAGCTTCACGCTTCATCTCTTTATAGGCGTCGCCAGTACGAAGTCTCGTTTCGCGAGCTGTACGAGTGATGCTTAGGGGCGTTCTGAAGATCTGTGTGTAGTTATAGTACTTTACAGGGTTGTAGCCGAGGGCGTTAGGCATAGCCGCACCTTCCTCGTTGATATTACCAATGACTATAACCCTATCACAGTGAGCCAGGTTGTGAGTCTGGGTGCTGTTATCATCAGCTTCCAACAGTTTAACTGTTAACTTTGAAGCTACACCATCTAACGTCCTAGCAGTCACCTTCGCATTGACATCAAGAGTTGAATCACTCGCATCTCTCAAAAGGATTTGATGCCCAACTCTAAATTCAGAAGCCGCCAGTTCAGCCATCTTAATATAGATGGTTG
>Ga0180732_1000281_pt1 | contig 47291 bp, 77 predicted proteins | sample KR11_01MetaG_FD_148674 | JGI IMG/M metagenome (GOLD analysis project Ga0180732, IMG submission 148674) | Groundwater microbial communities from the Olkiluoto Island deep subsurface site, Finland - KR11_0.1 MetaG | ecosystem: Environmental > Aquatic > Deep subsurface > Groundwater | place...
GCAGGTTAGGCATAGTCCATTCGGCAAATAGGCGGGCTTGCCGCAATTCGTGCATGGTGTAGGCATCGCTCCTCCATCCTCTCTGCCCTTCGCGGGCGTCATGCTGCCGCCTGGGGCTGGTGGCGCTCTCCGTTCGCTCACTGCCCCAAGCGGCAACGGGTTCAGTCCTGCGCCTTCGGCATGATCTCCAGAGTCGGCAGACCGGGTGTAACGATCACACCTGCGTTGATGATCTCGGCGATCTCGCCGCCCTGCTTGTGCAGTTCGTTCAACTGGCGCTTGTCCACCTTGTAGCTCGGCTCGAACGTGGCGTTGAACAGTTCAGGCCGCACGAGAGATTTCAGTCCCTCTAGCACGTCGAACAGGTATTCGTACCTCGCGTTCCCAGCCTTGAACTTGCACTCATAGGCCGTGCCGTCGAATACAGTGGCGTTGCGACCCTCCAAGCGCATGAGCATTGTGCCTTCAGCCTTGGATAGTCTTTCCTTCGTTCGCTTCGCTATGCCGCGAAACCCGTCGATCATGGCGACAAGCTGGTCGTCGCTCATGGCCTCGAAGTCATACTCTACGAAGGGATCGTCGTACTCCTCATTCCGCCATTCTGTTGCTACTTCCATCGTCGTTGCCTCCTATTCGTTGAACTTGGTGATCTGCGCTTCGTCCAGCGTGAAGAGCTTGCCGAGTGCGTCATCGTAGAGTGACGCCTTGAGCTTGATCGGCATTTCGATCTGGTAGGTTTCGGCAAGCCACTTGCGCGTACCCCGGACATTCAGGGTAACGCCCTTCGCCTCGTTCAGTAGTTCGTTCGCCTGTGCGCTCGTGATGCACTCATCGCCATCCGCAACGAACGGGTCCTTGACGGCCTGCGCGGTCGGGAGGCCGGGAGTAGACGCAGCCACAGGCTGCCGTGGAGGAGCTGCCGCGCCGGTCTTCTTGGCCTTGATCTCCTCTATGCGGTTAGCTTCTTCGCCATCATCTTTCGTGTAAGCGATTATGACGGCGACTGCTTCCCTGCCGATCAGATCATCAGTATCAAGGCTATCCTCGCAGTCAAGGCCGAACGCCTTGGCGTACTTGACGATCTGGGACTTCTTGTACGGCGGCCAGTTGCACCAGAACGGCATTTGCCTGTTATCCGTATCAAGTACGTCCACCGTGAGCTTAATCTGCTGTTTCGGTGTGCCGTCCTCATACTTGAACTTGGATGTCGTGAGTTCGGCCTCGGCTACACGGATAGTGTATTCTCCGGTCGCAATCGGTACGTAAACCATGATCTCTGATCTTGCCATTCTGTTTTCGTCCTTTCTTATGCGAAATCGCTTGCGATATTGGCTCTCATCTGAGCCTCGTACTCCTCTACTGCTCTACCGCTCGTCCTCATAGGCTGGCGAACCAGCGTCTCAGGCTTCGGCGCAGTCTCGCGCCGGATGTAGTCGATATGCTTGCACTCGCCATCCGCGAGGAACTGGAATCGCGGACACGTACAAGTCTTGGCCTCCAGGTCTACCGTGTACTGCTTATGCAAGGGCGTCAGGACTGTATAGATCGGGATTCCCGGTATGACCTGTATGAAGTTATAGCCATTCTCACAGACGGGAACTCCCATGTCACTCCCCTTTCGCGAATATGGGCTTCCTTCGGCCCTTGAGATATGCGTTCTCCGTCTCCAGGCGCATCCGGTCGCGTGTCAGCGCCGTGATCTCGTCACACGCCTGCTCCAGTTCCAACTGCGAGTTCGCCAGGTCGCGCCGCAACTCGCGGATCGTCTCCTCGTCAGTCGGCATCGCGGGCCTCCTTTGCGTGGTAATTGAGTAGCATTCTCTTGGTTGTTCGCCATTCAAAGTGAAGGCCGTTTGCCTTCTGCTCCTTGATGGTGATACCTACACAACAGCGGTCAGGATTGCTCTGATAGTAGGTATCTGCTAGGGTCTTGTGGAGTATGAAATCCACACTCCTGATCGTGCTATAGCAATCAAAAAGACCTGCGCTGCCGGATTTCACGTCGGCCTCTGTACCGATCCGAATCTCTACGAGTTTCCTCATCGCCGCTTCCCCCTTCCCCGCCACTCGCGCCACTCGCCGAGCACGTAGAGCACGGCTAGGATCGCGAGCGTGAGCAGGATCCACTTGTCGTAGATCGTCATGGTTGGGTCTCCGCAGTCTTCTCCAGTGCTTGACGAAACTCATTTTGTTCCGCTTCACTCGCAACTGTCAGATGAGGACAGGAACGGATCAGGACTGGATCTTGGCTGAAACACCACGAACGACGAGAATACGAGTGTGAGGGGTGTCCACAATGACCCCTATACAGATGCACGCACCATATACGCTTGCTCACGATTCTACCCCCTTCATCGCCTCGATCATCTCGACGGTTTCCGAGTGCCATGCGCACGCCTCGTCATCCTCATTGAGGTGCGCCGGCCATGCTGCCATGTGCGCGAGGAGGGCGGCGAACGTCGGGCGCGGCTGGTAGTAGTTGTAGACCTGTCTGCGTCCTGCTGAATTGCCGCAGGTATATTGCCTCTCACATTCGGGTTCGCCGCATATAGGCTGTAGAGCACATCGGTCGCACAACCGCGACCAGTTCTCCGGCGCGAGAGTTAGACTGTATGGTTGTCCGAACTTGTCCGTCAGAACCTCGGGTGTCGCTGTGTCTGTCATCGTGCTACCTCGCCTTTCTGCTTGCGCCTGCATCGCGGACAGAGTATGCGCTTGCCGATTGACCAGCCTGCGCGCCGGGCCATACCCGATAACACTGCCTTGTCTCTGTGATCGCCGTACATGGCATTGCAGACATCGCAATATAACTCCCAGCCTACGAGTATGAATGGCATCGTCATAACCTCCCATCTGTGAACGCCTTGAACGCCTGCTCCCACAAGCGGTATGTGCGCTTGTATTCCTCGGTGTGCGTCTCGCCCCTCTCGGCCATGAGGTCAAGAAAGCGACTGTACGCTTCCTCAGCCTGCCGTGCGTTCTCTCGCGTCATGATCTCGTAGCTCCTTTCACCCTCTCCGCGCCAGCAGCACGAGCAGCCACAGCCTCTTCTTTAATCCAGGCCCATTCATGCCCGGAGAGAATATTGCTAACAGTTCGCGCCGCGATGCCAAACCGCTCTCCAACCTCGCGCATTGAGACCAATCCGCGTCGATACGATCTATGGATCGCTCGCACATCATCGGGCGTGAGTTTGGTGTTTGGATCTTTGTCCCAAGTCTTTTGTCTACCCTTGCGCATCATATCAGCCATGTTCTCGGCATGAGTGCCCAGCCAAAGGTGGGCCGGATTGACGCACACCGGGTTATCGCAACTGTGACAAACACACAATCCGCTAGGAATGTCGCCGATAGCCAACTGATAGGCTATTCGGTGAGCCTTGTAGCTGCGGCCTTGAATGGAAAACGTGCAGTACCTATCTGTGTTCAGGGTCGGTTTCCATTCCCAACACTCATCCGGGCCGCGCTTATCAACCTTGCTCCAGAACCGTTCTGTTAGTCTCTTGCCGCGCTCCTCTAGCATCGCTGCTCGATAACAAGCACGGCTGCAATAATGGCGGCGGCCTCGGTTCGGCTTGAATGACTCTCCGCATTGTTTGCAGATCATATCAGCCATGTTATTTCACCTCCCGACTATGCAGGGCCACGTTACGATCAACAACGTCCATGCGCTCAGGATGAGGCCGATCAGTAGCTTCAAGCGTATGTCACCAGGGATGTGCTTCACTCTCGTTCTCCGATCAACTCAGCGCCCTCCGCCCTGAGCGCCCGCACCTTCGCCGCTCGATCTGCCTGGGACGTGGCCTGGAGCGCCTTCACCAGCGAGTCGGGCGTCGGCTTGAAGTGGATTACCCTGATCTCGGGATGATAGGTCGGATTGGGTTTCACGGTATGGCCTCCTGTGCGTCGTCTTTCTGGATCGCCGCGATGATCTTCTGGAACGAATCCAGCGTCAGTTCCACCGGATCGCCGCGTTCGATGTCAATAACCGTCGTCCGGTAAAGACCGACTCGGCGAGCGACCTGCTTCTGCGAAAGTTTATGCTTCTGTCTCTCTGCGCGGATGTCCTCCGCGTATTGGCTCGGCATGGTTTCCCACCTCCCCCAGTGTATATGCTACTTGGAGTATACCACAGGTGATACAGGTTGTCAAACATATTTTTGCGCTGAGACGAAAAACTGGTAATTATACTAGGTTTTGTAGGGATAATCAACTCTCAGTAAATCCGGCAGTCAACCATCGTTGCTTTAACCATTCTTGCGCTTCTTCTACAGTCTCGAACATCCTATTTGACTTGAACATATTGCAGTATTGGCAGGCAAAGACGGCATTATCTGAGTGGTTATTTTGATTGTAGGAGAAGGGGACGAAGTGATCCCAAGTAGCGTACAGGCGCACAAGTTCCCCATACCTCAGAAGAAACGTGCCAAACTCTCTCCCGCAATACAGGCATTTGTTGTTCTGCGCTTTGATGGCTTCAGCCTTTTCCCGTGCAGACAACGGGCGTCTTTTGTACTCTGGTTGAATGATGAGGCGGTAAATCTCAGGCAACTCTTCTGTCGATATGGGTATCCCGCAACAGGCAGTTTGACCTTCGATTACGAGAGATTGGTGCTTACAGTGGGGACATCGCACACGGGGAATTTTCACATTGCCATAGATAGCAATATGTGAGTCAAGGGCGTCCATGCTGTCCTCAATCCAGACAGTGGATAGCCCCAAGGTCAACCGCGCTCTTGCTAAGGGAGTCGGCCTACCTTGGGGTTATCCACTGACTTGTCAAAAGATTGAGTGCTGTACCGACTCCCTTAGCAAGCCAATTATAACAGAATTGGCAAGCGAAGTCCATTTATCTTTTCGTGCTACAGACCCGCCTTCTGCCTCATTCTGCGCAGGCTGTAGGCCAATAGAGCGGTGACTCCGAACCCGAGCGCCAGCATCCCGGACGGCTCTGGTGACATCGGCGCGTTGTCCGGGTAGTAGATCGGCACGGTCGCCGTTACACCGTCCGACCACCAGATCGTGCTCTCGGCTATGACATACGGTTCGCTGGAGTTGAGGAAGGCGTTGAACCACGGCCTCGGCAGACTTGGCGACACCGGCGGGAGCGGGAACGACGCCTCGGGTGTCGTCGTATCCGGCAAGCTCCCGATGTTGTGAGTCGTTCCCACCGTCCAGGCGGTCATCTCGGCGTCCGCGCGCTCGTTCCGCACGGCCCACCAGTAGACCCCATCCGACAGGTCGCTCCAGTAGGTGTAGGTCGCCGCGTACTCGTAGAGCGGCTCGGGGTCTGCAGCTGCCGGTAGCAGCAGTGCGCAGAGTAGAATTGCGATCATCCATGATCTCATGTGTAGTCCTCCTGTAATTCCATCCTCATTTGTTCTTTCGCCCGACGCAGTCGCCTGACGATTGTGTCAGTGTGCCAATGCTCTGACTCGGCGATCTCCGCAAGCGTCATATCCTGATAGTAGTGAAGCTCAACGACTCGCCGCTCATCTGCGGGTAGCCGGTCGAGCGCATCTCGAAGGACGATGCGGTCTACCACTTTGCTTGTCTTATCGCTGTAAACTCCGAATGTCCAGTCCTCGTTGGCATAAACCGTCTCTAACCTAGCCGACGCCTTCGCTCGTGCGCCGCAGAGATGCCGAATCGAGACGGCTAGATAGTTCTCCAGTCGCCCCCTGATCCGCGCCCGATTCTCCCAGGAATGGAGCATGACCTCTTGCACAACATCTTCCTGATCGTCTCTCGAATCAGTATATCGCCGTGCAACTGTCATCATGTACGCTCGGCAGCCTTCGAGGTCGGCGGTCAGCATCTCACACCTTCGGCACGAAAGCGCCCTTGAGTCGCTTCTGCCAGGTCTTCGTGTACTTAAGCGGGATGTCGGCGTAGAGTATCCCGTCGTGCAGGATAGCGATGTGTCCGGCGATCCTGCCGTCCGCGAGTTTGCCACAACCGCCGAAGAACACGAGACAGTATTCCGGCAACGGGTGACTGATGCGTTTCCATCCCCACTTGCCCGGCAAATCCTTCAGTGCGGCGAAGCAGTCGAGCGCCGTGTTGTGCGGCTTCGCCTTCCACGGAAGTGGCAACCCCTGGGGCAGAAGCGACTGCCGAACGTTCGCCAGGCACATACCCTTGCGCTCCTTCTCAGGAACCTCCTCATAGTGTAGCTTCAGCCACTTGACCGCATGTTCGAGTTGGCTGCTCATAACTTCCAGCCCTTCACTTCTTCGAGTACCATGATCTTGACGGCCTCTACGAACTGAGAGGCTGCTTCGACTGGAATCTTGAACTCGGTCACGAGGCGTTGTTTGATGCGCGCCCAGTCGATCTTCTCAACGATCTGCTCAGGCGTCATTGTCTTGGGATCGACGCCGATTCGGTCTTCCACATGTTTGCGTAACACCCAGTTGATGAACTCTCCGAGATCAAGTTTCTTTCCCATATACCCCCCCTCACCTCTCATAATGCGCCAACTGATCCCAACCCATACTCGCGGCTAGGATAACTAGCGCATTGCAGACCGTCACCACGACCGCGTCGATGTTTAGCGGTTTGAAGATCACGGCGGCCAACACGAGTGACACGAAAGCTGCACAAAGTTGAGTGCCCCGACCCGAGAGGCCGGGAGAGAACCGCTTAACCATGCCGACGAACAGAGTCACTGCCGCCGACGCGCCTGCAAACGTCTTCAAGGCATCGAGTGTAATCCAGTCCATGCGTCTCACCTCCCTCCACTTAAGACTTCGCGCAAGATAACCTGTGCTATCACAGATACGCAGAGTGTCAGGAACGCACCAATAATAAGCGCAGTGACGGCCCAACGGCGGCTGACTCCTACGCCGCTATCTTCTTTGATCGTTGCGATGAACGCATGAAGTTTTTCATCGCAACTCTGTACATTGGCTTCGACCGTCTGTATGCGGGAACGGCCTTCCGGCCATAGTTCCTGCATGATGGTCTTGCGCTCCGGCTGCATGGCGATCACCGTATCGTGGGTTCTGGACGTGGTTTTGGCGATCTCTGTCACCTTCTCATCGAGCACCTTCAACCTCTCCAAGATCACTCCATGTTCACCGTTAACCTTCTCTGCCTTTGTCATCTCTACTCTGCTCCTTATGGCTTGACCCTGCCGCCGCCGGTAGACTACTCCGCCTTCGTCGCTTCCTGTATATTCTGAACCAGTGGCATAGCATATTCCATGAACCGTCGTTCTGCTTCCTCAACCTGCTTGCGCTGAGATTCAGTCCATTTCTCCACAGGCTTACCCTTCGTGATTTGAACGATCCGTTTCCGCAAAGCCTTCTTAGCCCTCTCGATTTCCCATGCGCGGTAGCCCGCTTCTTTCTGAAGATCGACTTTCCGGGTCTTCAATCCTGCCGCATAAGCCGCTCGTTCACCTACGGAACGCGGTGTACCTTCGGGTTCAAACGGTGGAGACGGTCTAGTTGCACCGGCAACCATGCCTTCCCATGCAGGCCCGCCACGCGGCAGTACACCAGGTATAGGAGGCGTCATAGACGGTAGAGCAAACTTGGCAACATGTTCTATCTGGCGTTGTCGTGCTGCTCCGGGGTCAACTGTTCTCAACCCTTCGGGTACAATATCCCTGCCGGTAAACAAACTTCTGTTGGTTGCCAACTCATAACCCGTTGTGAACGCAGGCGCGGTCTTGGCAAGTACACTGCGAAGTGGATCGGACGCTGCCTCACCGACATCAGCGTAAGGAATCAGATAACCGACATTTAGGTATGAAGGTGATTCGCCGGGAAGTCGGATATGCGTATCCTTCATCCAGTCGGGCATTACGCCACGTTCTTTCGCCCTCTGTTCGTCCGGTGTCATTTCTTCAACCGCACGACCGGCCTTGGCATACTTTGAGAGTCTTCCCGTGTTTTCCCAAAATCCACGCGCCATTGCAGGAATAGCCTTGTAAGGGAATACGACAAACGGCATAACACCATAACTTCGCATGAAATCTACGGCACGAGGTACTTTTCGGTAGTTGAACAGTGCGCGGTCAGCGAACTCAGCAGCCATTTGAGCAGGCATACCGCGTTTGCGAGCGTTGATGTAGACTGCCATCTTGAACCACTTCTCGTTGAACTCATAGAGTTCGGCAGGTTTCTTCAATACCCGTCCGATTGTGCCGATACCCTTCTGCACCAACCCCGCACTGTCGTTGGAGGCCGATTCGACTATCGCCTTAAGTTCTTGGCTAATGAACGTATCATGGAGGAACACTCCGTTCTCCAAGGCTTCCTGATACCACTTGTCCTTACCGACAATAGATTTGAACCCCTGAGCATACCGGTCGATCCGATACGGTGATACTTCACCAACAACATCCGCGAGGACGAAGTTGGTAAGCGTATTCCGTGCCTGTGTGGGAAGGGAAAGCGGCACTTTGCCGAGTTTCCACCAGCTAACAATCTTACGGATGCCCTGTGCGAACTCGTTAGGCGGTTTCGGCGCAGAGTTCATCAGGTCGTAGTACATCGCCTCGGGCACCCACTTGTTCGTAAGTGCGCCCCACACCGGTTTCTTGGTGGCCGGGTCGAGTTCGTCTCCGAGTTTCATGTAGCCCTTGATTTTGCCGGGATCGAGTTTGCCTATCTGCTCGTCACTCAGCGCGACACCTTCTGCAAGCCGCTTATACATGTTTGCCCGCGCTACAAGTTGAGACGACTTCTCTGCGCCTGCTGCGAGCCTTGCAGACGCCTCCGGTATCTCGCCTAGAATATCCTTGAGTTCCTGCGATACGCCGCTTCTCTGCATGACTGCACCGAACTTGAGTGCGCCGTCCGGCTTGCGCTCGGCGACCGACTTCAAGGACTGTAGCTCTGACATCAGTTCTTGCGCCTTCTGCGGGTTCGTCTTACGCATCTCTTCGATGTATGCCTCTGCATCCTCAAACCGGCCGTATATTCGGCGAAGATGAAGTTGGGTCCACTGATCGGCGGTTTCGCGGGTCAACTGTTCGGCCTCTACAAGCATCCGTCCGATGTCATCTTGGAAACCGGCAGTCTTGGTAGCCAATCGCGCAACCGCATCCCGGTAAGCCTTGCCTCGTGTTGTTTCGATCTCGCTCAAAATCGTAACTTTCGCCTTGGATATATCAGCCAAGTTCTTCGGTGGCCTGCCGTTCACGAGTCCGGCATCTACGACGCGGGCAACATCCCTGTCGATACCTACGCCGTGCGCTTGTACATCTTTAGCGATCTCGGCAGCCTTCTGCTTGATCTTCGACGCCTCGATTATCATCCGGTCGGTTTCGCGGTCGAGTGCCTTCCGAGCGGCAAGCGTATCACCGCGTACCGAGAACCCGGCAGTATACTCGAAGGCGTTCAATGCCTTGCGGATGGGTGCAATCTTTTCGGCTGCATCTATCAGTCCGGCCATCTTCTCGGCAAACGCAAGTTTCGCCCCGACGGGTATCAACTTCCCGGCTGTCGTCGCTATACCGGCAAACGGGATATAGGTAGTCGGGTCGAGTGCGATGTCCGGCACAAGTCCGGCGAGACCGAGAACATCAGAGAACGCCGTTCGTTCCTCCACACCCTTGAAAACACCCTGCTTGCCAGGGATTGCCGCTTCCTTGGCGATACTGGCAACCAGGTAGTTACCGAGACTAACAGCATCGCCAATATCAGCGAGGATGCCGCCAGAGAACAGTGTCTCATCCTTCTTGGCCGGTTCGTTATCCTCGCCCCTACGCCACTTTTCGACAGCCGCAGCCACAAGGGGAGCAGATGCAGCGATGCCAGTTCCGGCGAGTATCGTCTCGATGGTAGCCTTGCCCGCCTCCCCCGTCCCCGGCTTCACGGACGGCGCGGCTGGCGCTTTCGCCTTGGGCACACGCGCCGGGGCGACGGGAGGGGGGGGAGGGGGCACGGTGCGGAGTGCAGGGTGTTTATCGAATACCGCTCTGATGTTTGGCGTTATCGAGTTCGGATCGCTGAGGTATTCGGTGTAGTCTATAGCGATCTTCTCGCGGTGGAATTGGTTCTTTACTGTCCATTCATCTAGTCCTGCGGCTGCAACATACTCGTCCAGCAAGGTCTGCCGTTGCGCGTCTGGGAGTGTCTCTATCTTGACGTGCGCGAGTTCGTGGTTGCGTATAACTGGGTCGTTCATGTATCGCTCGTCTGCGAATACGATACGCTTATTTTGCCAGTCCACCTCGGCTTCGTATGTATGCCCCTCTTTGGTTCGCGTTCTGCCAACCTCCAACTTCCAGCCCTGCGGCACGTCAACGGTCACCCCGCCACTCGCGCCCTCCACCTTCGCGGGCGGGGGGGCGGGGTGAGCGACGGGTGTGGCAGATACCGGTTCACCATATCCAGCGTCGCGTACTGCCTTCTTTGCGCCAGTTTCGGTTTTGGCTGTTACGGTATACCGACGTTCAACGGGTTCAGCAGTCTTACGTCCGCCAATCTTAACTTGTTCAACTACAGTGACTTCCCACTGCTTGCCCTCCACCTTCCCCGCCTCGACGCCCTTGACGCTGGGGGACGCTTGGCGCTTGGGCGTGGGGGCGTTGACGACAGGTTGGGGCGCGAATCGTACTGTCTCGGCAGGATGTCCAGGAACACGCACGATTATCCCGTCATAACCCAGAGACTGTAGCCTCGCAGGGTCTACTGCACCTACGATAGCTTCACTTGCATCAGTAATCACGTAGGGTTTGCGAAGTGTAACCTCAACAGGTTCAACCTTCCCAAACTGAGAGGCGTAATTCTTATCTGGAGTGGTGTACTGACCCTCTCCGTATCGTGCGCGACCCTTGTTATCTCCAATACCCCTGTACTCTATTGCAATATAGGGTTCTGCTGTCGTCGGCTGGGCGACCGGCGCTTCCCTCAGCCCCTCGATCAGCGCGGGGACGGCGGGTACTTCCTGCTTCGGCGGTACTATCGTGACCTTGGCCTTGTGTACTGGCTTCATGAGTGTACGTCCCGTCGTCGGGTTTTTCAGCGTCAACATGTCGCCGTCTACCGCTTCAATGACATATTCCCGCTTCATGAACTGCACGGCGTTCCCAGTCTTCGTTTCCAGACGCATAAAGGGTTTAGGTTGTACGCCTGGTTTCGGCGGAGTGTATGTAGGACGCATCGGCACAGGTTCACCTACAGGCGGTGTCACTATCGGTTCGCCGGGAGGCCCAGGACGCGGCAAGGGGAGTGCTTTCTGTATGAACGGCTCAGGTGGCAGCCGCCTTGCCGGAAGTGATGTACCTGTGCGCGAGATCGGCAGTTTCCCAGCAGTCGGCTTGGCCGGGGGGATAAGTTCGCCTTCGAGCACGCGGGACTTCGGAATAACGGCAGGCACTCCAGATACACGCGGTTGTCGGAACAGTGGACTAACCGCACCGGTAAACGCCAGCCAGTCGGCTATTGTCGCAACAGGACGCGAGGATAGACTGCTTGCAGGACTCATAATGGAGTACCCGAAACTCTGTGCCATATCCTTGAGTGTTTCGGGACTGAATACTTCTGCGGCATATTCCTTCCCGCGTTCTCCACCAAGACCCAATGCACCGGCTGCTGCTTGGCCGAGAGTATAGCCCGGCCCGGCTACTAACCCAACAATCTGTTTACCGAGATCGAGTAGGCCACCTGATTCCTCCTCAATCGGCACATTATACTTATCTTCTGCCTTCTGTGCGCGAATGCTCGTACCTACAGGCCGACTCGGTTTTGGAGAAACCGATGGCAGTCCATGTTTCCGCTCGAACTCTTTCACCCATTCGTGCCGATAGGTCGGACCCTTCACCTTCTCAAGACCAAATGCAGTTGTCAGACCTAGAGTATCAGCGACACCCTGAATCAGTCCGCGCTTTGGGGCAGACTTAACCGACTGCATGATCTCGTCAGGTGAGCGTCGCTTACCCCTTATGCTGTTTGCGATCTCGTCAGGTGAACGTCTCATTTTGTTGCCTTTATGAGTGTCTTAGCTCCACCACTGCTCCAGAGATGATCGGTCATGTACTTGGTCATCTCGCCCTCGCTATAACCTTCGGCTCTCATGCCACGTATCCACTTCTGCCAGTCTGCGCGACTCATCTTGAGGTCTTTGCCCTTTTTCATAGTAGGTGGCCCGCCTGTACGCGGAGGCGGTGTGCCCCGGAGGGTATCGAGTTTTCGCTGGTAGATCGTTTTCTCGTTCCGCAACTGCTTGATCTGCGCCTGTCTCTGTGCTTTCTCAGCAGAGGTCACAGGGTTGAAGGGGTCGATCTCACCGAGCCGGGATTCGTTCGCGGCTATCTTGTCGTCAATGGAGATCATGAGTCGCGTCAGAGATTCCTCGGTAGGATTCTTGCCGGACACCGCTTTCTTATCATCCTGGTACTTCTTCTCAGCCAACACAAGATGCTGCCGACTGATCGCTATGCGTTCCCGCGCCAGCGTCTCGTTAGTCCGATGTGACGTTTCTGTTTCCTTCGCACGGCGCTTGCTGAGATCAAGGGTTTCCTTCTCTTTAACTGCAAGGGGTCCCCGACTGCTGATGGAAAACGTAGAGCCAGTAGACGGTTGCATTTGTGCAGGTGCAAGCGGCCCCACGCCCATATTGCCGCTATTCATACGGATAAGTTCTCCAGGAGTATAACTTCCAGTTGTTCCCATGCCGGGTGTATAGCCGGGTATTGAGGTCAAGCCGCCAAGCGGATTCGCAGGAGGAGGCGGTAGATTGATCTGACCTTGGAGACCAGGTGAAACCTTGGGCTGTTCTTCCCACGGAGGCGGCGGCAAGTTCTGTAATGGACTCGACGCACCGGGTTGCGGAACTTGTAGACCGCTAGCCTTGGTCTTCATTGTCCAGTTCAAGACGTTTTGCCATAGTTGATACTGCTCAGATTTGGGATCGACACCGCCAGCGTTGAGATACTTCAGAGTCTCTAATGCCTCAGTCCCAATATCGTCAAGTACACCGAGATTGCCTTTCTGCACCTCCAGCATCATGCCGAGAACCTTCTGCCTACTAGTTTCAAGTGTACTTGCCGTTGGCACGCCCTTCAAAGCTCGGAACGGCTGATCGCCCCTGCCTTGGGGTGTCATGCGGTTGAATAACGCTTCCTGCGAGGCTTCATCGAGACCTTTTGCCAGGTTGCCATGCCCGAGTGTTATCTGGTCACGCTTGTAGGGCGAGTAATCACCTTGTCCAGCCTCAAACGTCCCGATCTCGCCGCCCATGCCGAGTTCTTTCTGGTGGTACTTCGCCAGTTCGGTGAGCACCTGAAGTTGCTGTGCGCCGAGAGTGCTGGTATCGGCCTGCGCAATCTTCGCCAACTGCTCGGTGTGATACTGGCGCTTTCGGTCGGCGATCTGCTGTTCCTGCAAGCCTTGAACCCGCTTCTGCTCCCGGCCCTGCGCGTAACCGCCTACGAGTTGTCCCCAGTCGATTGGTACTGCCATGATGTTACCCTCCGCCTATGGCCTACCGATTCGGCCCCATGTTCCTCTGCCAGCCCTCTATGGCTTCGTTTTCTAGCCAATCTTTCCACCAGTTAGGATTCCACGAGTTCGGCCACTGGATAGATGGTGACTGCGGCGTATACGAAGACCCTCCGCCGTATCCCGTGCGCTGTCCCCAGTTCGGATGCGATGCCGTCTGCGCCGCGTTCACTTCCGACGAGCCGGTAGTTCCACTTGGCAAACTCCCACCAAACGCAGCTTTGCCGATCTCGCCGCCGATAAGTTTCAGGAAGTTGCCGCCCATCTGTCCGTACTGGTTGGCCTGCTGGTTGTACATGTCGATGAACGGCGTATAGTTCGGCTGACTGCCTGCCGCACTTGAGAACAGACTGTTTGCGAGATTCTGGAGGTAGGTCGCGTTACTCGTCCTCATCCCCTGTTCCGTCTGCGCCAGGTTACCTCGGTTGGTTGCTCGCGCCTGTTGCTGCCAGAGCGGGATGTTCGCGTTTTCCATACCCTGTGTCGATGAGGCCGTGCCTGTCCCCATGAACCCGCGAGCCGCTAGTCCACCAGCCGTCTGCGCACGTATCTGCTGCATCATGCGCTCGGTGTCCACGTCGGACGCGCCCCTGAGCGACTGCATAATCTCGTCAACATCAGGAACTTGCATCCACTGAGGCAGGCCGCCTATATTGCCGCTATAGAGTCGCTGCACCAATTCGAGCATCTGCCGACGTGCAGGGTCCAGTTGAGCCATCGCCTGAAGTTGCTGGTTAGTCAGATCGTTGGCTCTCCTGTTAGCCGCGTCTGCCGCTTGTTTGCCCGGTATCAGCCAATCAAGCATTCCACCCATATCCTGCCTCCTACTCGCCGCCGCCGACGCTCACGGCCCTGATGCCATAGAGCACGACGGTCGCGGTAAACGTTCCAAGAAGTTCTATCTGATATTGCCTCGCTCTGATGCCGCCGGTGTTCGCCCGGACGTAGTACCTGCCGCTGCCGGTCGGGACGGTGAACGTGCCCGACTTGAGCGAACTCGCAGTCTCAGCGTCATAGATCGTCCACGTCACGGTCTGTTGCGCAGACGGCTTGTTGAAACAGAACTCGAAGTCGGTCAGCTTCTCCTTCTCCCAGAAGTCGTCCGTCGAGAAGAATCCCGACTTGTACTTGCAGGCCACGCCGGTTGTCCCAGTCCAGTAGGTCGAGGTCGAGGTCTTCGATTCCAGTCGCCATATCGCGTTGCTGTTGTCGATGTAGACCAGATACTCCGTGAACGGTGTCACGAAGAAGTTCCTTGCGCCGACTGCGTTAGAGGCGTGTTCCCACGTCTTGAACGTACCGGACGGCAGGTGATATGCCAGTGTCAGGGTATTCGATCCGTCCCCTGTATTTGTGGGATAAGACCAGACGAAGAACTCCTTCCACTTCGTACCGACTATACCGGCATAGGTCGGCAGTGTTGACGTGTATGGCGCAGAGAAAGGGCTGGAGTCAATGGGGAACTTCTTGGCGTAGATCGGCATTACAGCGTTGCTCTGGTTGTTTGCCTTGACGACGGGCCCTTCTGAACTCCACCAGCCGATGAGATCGTCCGACCGCACCCCGGAGAAGTACGAGATGCACGAAGACATGAAGCACCCGGTCTGCAAGTTGAAGTTGTCGTGTGTCGTTCCTCTCCACCTGTGACACGCCCCGCGCTTGGTCACAACGAGCAAGCCCGCGTTGACATCGGCGACCGAACTGCTGCCTTCGATGGACATTTGCATAAGCGGATTCGTGACCTGGCCGAAGCGCACGTATCCGCCTTGGAGCGGATCTGCGACTGCCGCAGGCGTCCACTCGTCGGTACTCCATTCCTCCGGGTTGCCATAAGCCGAGAAGAACATAAGGTGAGGCTGACCCGTCGATCCCCACGTATCCCCAGCGGTGTTCAGGTAGCACTCGCCGATCGCATAGAGGTGGCCGTTGTACTCCTGGAGCGCATAGATGTTCGCAGGCGGTTGACTCCGCGTTTCGGTAAGCGCAGTCGTTCCCATCGTCTCGCTGCCGTCTACGATGATCGAGGCAGGGAACGTGAATCCTGCCTGGTCGCGGGCAACCGTCTTGCAGGAATAGTACACGCCGCTTCCGGGTACCGACTCCCGATAAACGACGAGTTGATCTGCCTGCCAGCCACTTCCGGTATTGGGAGAGACGTTGTACCCAGTAATCGTGACCCTCTGTCCGCATCTAACAAGTGATTGAGTATATTGCGTAAGATAAGTTGCGCCGCTTTCCGTACCGAGCGAGGAGTTCTTCAGTACCAGCGCAAAATTGTAGAAATTACCCCAGGCATAGTCGTTCCACACTTCACTTGCGGGAGCAACGTTGTACCCGCCACCGGGAGTAGTCGTATTCACGGCAATAGCAGCGAGATCAGCACCTTTCTTCAGTAGACCCCTGTTGTCACATTCAAGTTGCGGGATGTTCGATCCGTTGAGTTGAGTCGAACCGCCAAAGGTGATCGTGTAGGTTCGGTCACCGGTAAGACTACCCGTATGAGTGACGGTAATACCTCCGGCAGTACCGAGTATGAGGTTCATCCAGGTTTGTATGTAGGAGGAATCTTGATTGAAAGTCCAAGTGGCGACGGGAGCACCATCGAAGAACACACCGAAGCCAGGCAAGTACATATCCCAACTGCCGGAGTCCGCGTCGAACCGTATGGTCTGCACTTCGTTCGTGCCGCTTGCCGTGCTCGTAGCTTCTCCCGTCCATGTTGAGAGCGGAGCTATCCCAACGTTGTGGTATCGCGTGACGATGAACTGAACGTTGTCATGGACTACAAAGTTGGCGGTGATCGGCCCGTTTTGGTCGATAGTAAGCACACCATCGCCGGTAGTGGCTATATTCACTATGCGATATGGCCCGTGCCACTGAATGCCTTCCTCGTTGATGAAGAGTGCGTCACCTTTTGCACAACCGACGAAATCCGCCGTACCCGTTCCTGTCACAGTCGTATTGCCCGTGCAAACAACCGTGCCAGTTATGTAAAAGAATCCATCCCATCTCACAAGCGGTTGAGCATTCGCGCCTCCGGCAGAACTGTAGCCGGTGAAGTACATCGAATCATTCCATGACGTACCGCCTATCAGTTTCCCGGATGCTATCGGCCTGAGATCGGGAGTCCCGCCCGTATACAACCACGCGCCTTGGTAAGTCGTAGTCACATCGTAAGTCGTTCCGCTCACAACGTGCTGACCGAACCAGTTGCATACGGCAGGGACGGTAGACTTATAGGCCGTCCTACCGGACGAACTCCTGAGCGTCCCATCAGTGTGCGAGAACCCCTGGAGGACACTCGCCTCGTTAGGCCCGAGCCGTTCCTCCGGCCCTTTGTTCTCGCCACCGCTAAAGTCGTTTAGGATGAACTTGCGCTTTGCCATTATCGGATGTACCTATGCCCTCGAAGCCCGCGCCTCGTGCGGCATAATCGCCCTGGAGTTGTCGTGTCACCAGGATCGGAGTAGTAAATCGTAATCGGTATCTGATCGACAAGACCGGACACAGTATCGCCTTCATCTACTCCGACCAGATCGGCATGTACCTGAAGGCCCAGGCCGAAGGTAGAACTGTTCAACTGGGTGATAGTTGGAACCACATTCCACTTGTCTGCCGCATCTCCGTAGGTCGCCACCACGTCACTACTCGGCCAGTTGGCACCTATCAGAGCCTTGTTCTCCCCGCCGTCTATGGGTACTCCAGCCAGATACAAAACGACAACGATACTCTCGACGTGCGGTTCACTCGTGTTGCCGATCGTCTGTTCATCGTGCCGCTCAATCCCTGCCGCGATCCCGTTTATGACTTTGCCTGCGGGTATCGTAAACCCGTATCCTGTTGCCAATAGCATTTGGCTAGAGTTCGCGTCACCGTCATACGGGTTCAAGAGTACGCTGGCATATACGTTGTCGCTATCGGTCAACGCTCCCTGTCCGGCAGATAGGTTCCACTCAACTCCGCCACCTGCCAGACTCGCCAATATGGTCGGATATTTCGTCTGTGAATCAGGCATATCATCTCGTGTTAGGTCGGTGTCACGGTTCTAAAGGTCGCAGTACCATCACTCAATCTGAGTACCCCGGCCTCGTGATCGTAGAGTATAGTCCCCTCGTTGCCTGCCGCACCAGTGGGAATATCGGCGGTGTTATAGACGTGTCCATCTCGCCACCGTAGCACCCCGGTCGTGTCCGGTTGCCATATAGTATGCAGATTGGCCGCAGGTATCGCGCCATCGAGACTGGGCGGCGCATCGGGATTGATAGTCAAACCCGAACATACAATCTTCGACGTTGATTCCAACCCTTCAAGCAGATAGAACCGACAGTTGGAGCTTTCATCTGCCCGTAACGTCATAACATTTGGCCCCAAACTCAAGGCAGTAAATCCCTCACACCGAAACGCCTCGATGATCGTGTTGGCATGACCCCGCAGATCAATCCTGTTGCCGGAGAAGTAGAACGACTGTTGAGCAGCCGTATTCCTTGACCGCAGGACGCCGAGCGTCATGAAGTCGGTGTTGGTATCGTTGTACATCCGTATCCTGAACTGGCAACCTACGATAGAAAGCCAGTCGCCGCAACCGACGTTAGTGCCTTGCCGCAACGCCGGGTACGAATCAAAGACAAAGAACTCGTTGTCCTGCGCCCCACCCTTCGAGAGAACCAGATCGTTTATCCAGATGTTCTTGCTACTCAATGCACCCGACCCGGCGATGACACGTACTTTGGTAATACCTGACGCATTGAAAGCCGTTACAGTCGCCTTGATCGGTGTCCATACATTTGCCACTGGCGTTGCCGGAGCGTCGATAGTTCCACCGATAGCCACACCTCCAGCGTAACACTGGAAAAGCACAGCACCACCAGTAGTGATCCAATCTGTCCGAATCCAACCGGTAAGTTGAGTGGCCGCCGTGAGTGTCGCTGCCGCCGTTGCGCTGCACGCGATCTCGGCAATGCTATTGTAAGCGCTCACCGTACCGGTTATCGCCAATTTAGCTGACGAGTCCCACTTGTACCTGTTCGCCGTATCGGTCGTGCAGGTCACGTCTTGGACATCGAGCGAACTCCATGCCGTCTCACCATTTGCTAACATCATGGCACTCTTCGGGACTTCAGAATTGATCGCAAAGTCGCAACCGGAGAACATGGACTCATGCGCGTACCCGTCGATCATATGGTTCGCTCTGTTGGAGTTGAAGTAGCAGGAATGAACATCGACAGCGCCCGAAGTGACTGCGGTATCCGACAATCGAAGCAACATACCCTCGTCCGATTGTGTGAACCCCATGTGCGCAAGTGTGATATTGTCACTGCCGTTGCCTATAGACAAGCAAGGAGTAACCGTGGTCGCCGCCGCCGGTGAACTTCCCTGCGTTATCAAAGTCTGATACATGCCAGCGCCATTAAGTGTCAGACCCTTTGTGTTCGGCGGTATAACCAGGCGTTCCGTGTACGTACCTGGGCCGATGTCAACACATACAGGGTTGGTCATGCTCGGACTCAACGCCACAGCCGCGTTGATGCCCGCCTGCGCTAGAGTGAACATCGCGCCCGATGTGCCGACTGTAACTATTCGGGCGTCTCGGCCTGCGTCTGGTGATCGTGAGTTTTGCATGATAGACCTCGCTATGCGTGTGGATTGTATCCTATTGCGATAAACTGTTCGCGCTCGCGTTGCATCCCGTCAAGGTATGCCAACAACGACTTCACTCCACCCCAAAACGCCTGATTGTTCGCGTTTGCTCTGGCTTCCTGGCTCTGGTCGTAGATGTCGGCCAACTGCGCCATCGCTGCCATACCGTGCGCCTGTACCCGGTGGAACTGGTTCGGCAGTCCGTAGGTCGAAGGATCGTCGGCATCGAGCGTGTAGTCGGCAGGGAGCGTGCCGGCCCGGAAAAACACCGTCTTGGCTTCAGTCGGCACAGGGTAGAAGATGACCGACGGATGCGAGATGATGTAGTCGGTCGGCGTCGAATCGCCCGGCGCATTACCCGCCGTGAGTTCATCTGCGGATATTGTCGCAATCGTCTGGTTGCCTGACGCTTCCCGGATCGTAACATCGCCCGCGCAGACGGCGGAGAGAACGAAGTAGTGCATGTAGCCCCAGTTGACCTTCGTGGTCGCTTTCTGGCTCGTTCCAGTAAGGGTAACCGTCTCTGTAGCCACAGTATTCGTGCCGGTAGTCGTGCCATAGAGCGTGAGCGTCTGCGTAGTATCGCTGGCGCTGGAACTCAAGACCTCGATGCCGTCGTTCTGCGGCTGGTTGGGGAATCCATACTCCCAGTACCAACCGGGGTTGTTGTCATCCATGTAGATGATGTCCCTGGGTACGAGCGGCTGGCCGTCGAGCGTGGCGTTCAGGATACCCCAGCAGAGCGTAGACGGGAGAGCATACGTCTGAATGTACTGACTGATCGGTATGGCGTGTCGGGTGACATAGTACCCCGTCTCTTGCGCGAGAACGTCCTTGATGTAGTTCTGCGCCTCAAGCCACCATGCGACCGAGAACTTGCCGCTAGACGGGTTGTTCAACTCGTCACACATATCCATCGCCATTTGTCGGATCGTGCCAACGTTCATGTCGTCACCTTAGCCGTAGAGTGCAACGTCGATGCGGTCGTTCGCGCCAGCCGCCGTGAGAGTCGTGCCGTTGTAGCAACTCCAGAGGAGATACCTCTGGCGATGACCCATCACGATCTCGTCCGCGCCCTTGTCAGTGAGTTCGAGTGTCCCGGCATTGACGATGCCGTAGAGTCCGGCTGATACCTGGTTGGCCGCAGCTTCTACATCGCCGACGAGGAGCTTCTTGACCCTCGTGAAGTTCGTGGTCGTATAGAGTGCAGTCGTTCCGGTGAGTGCAATGGCTTCGCCAGTGTCCCCGGAGCTTGACGTTTCCCCCCAGACGCCGACATAGGCAGTTGAAGCGCCCTCGCAGTCCAGGAGCACCGGCAGGCCGTATGCACCGTGCCTGGCAGCAGGCACATCATAGACGCCTGCGCTTGTCGCAGCCGCCGCGATCTGCCCAACAGTCGCGTTCCCACTGGCCTCGCGCACTGTGATTGTGCCGACAGCCGCAGCCGACAATTCCAAGCCGAGTACGAGGTCGAAGTTCAGCGTGGCAAGCGGATAGTCGAAGTATACGTCTACCGCCGTCGTGCCTTGGAGTACAACGTCGATCTTCTTGACCGTGAACTTCGTATCTTCGACCCCGTAGATACTGAGTACCTTGCCAATGTCCAAGTTGCTGCTAGACAGCACTTCGAGGTGGTCGGCTGATAACCCCGTCTGATCGAAGCCCGCGCCGTCCTGGTCGCTGGCAAACTTCGTGAGCGACGCCGTGGAGAATACCGCCGTACTGTCGCCCTTGCACGGTTGCAGGTAGACCTTGTACCCGGCATTAGTCGCCAAGTCCACCTGCGGGATGATCTTGCCCCACGGGTTTGCGCCAAGATCGTAGATACCCTGGCTCGCGCCGTTCAGGGGTATTGTGACCTGCCCTGCATAGTTGTAAGTTCGTGACATGATTTGCCTCCGTTATGGCAAACGCCTGGTCGTCCGTCTATACGGCAGGTCGTTTGGTTGATCGTAACACTTCGGGCAGCGGAGTCCGCCGCCCCGCGATCGGAGTTTAGCAAGCTCCCAGACTTCGTTGCACATACTGCATTCTCGCAACTTGACTCCGGGTTTAGGGACTCCGCGCCTTCTCATGGTCTTGCCTACTTGTCCTCGATGAACCGCTCCCAGAGTGGCAGATAGTCCACCGTGACCTTCTTCTCGTCGTCCATCTTCTTCAGTTGGCCGACAATGATCTCGGTTGCCAGTTCACCGACTTCGATCTCCGAACCCTCGCCATCGGCATCGGGATTCCACTTCACCTGCTGATCCTCGGTAACGAGTTTCAGCCGCTTGACCTCATCCTCGTTGAACAGAAGTCGGTCGCGCAGTTGCGAGATCGTCTTCATCGTGCGGAAGTCGCCCTCCGCAGGCAGGATGTTCACCAGCCGAATCCGCTCAAGTACAGTCAGTTTCACGTTCGCTCCTCCTCTGAATGGTTGGGCGTGTTTTCAAAAGCGGCACACGCCCCGAAGCCGATAGTGATTACGTAGGTAGTACGTTGAGTATTGGAATGTATCCCGTTCCCCCGGTTGGAGTCTTAACCCTAAGAACGTAACAGAGTGAACCACCCGCAGCGATGTCCACACTATTCGCCTCATACCAACCCGGTGTACCATCTGCAACACCAAAGTCCAGGAAGTTGGTGGCGTTGGCCGTGACCGAAAGAACCGCCTTCGGCTTGAACCCAGACGGTGTGCAAGTTACTCGGATACAGTCGATCATCGTAGGAGCAGCCGACTTCGCAGAAGCGTTGGCCGCAGCACCCATATCGACCCACAGACCGGCTATCTGAGCCGCCGTGTACACACCTGCGCTCAGATCGAGTTGCGCATACACGCCGGTCGCCCAGTTTGCGGCATCGTTCATCGTGCCTGTGCAGATGAACTTGCCCTGAGTACCATACATGTAGGCACTCGCACTGCCGGTAGTCGTACCGGAGAGCGTCACCAGTCCGCGAACACCGGTCAGCAACGGATTGGTCATATTCGTGCCGGATGCCGTGACCTGCCCGATCAAGGCACGAACCGTTCCGGTCGTCACCTCCGTAGCAGATGTCGCAGTCAGAGCACCAGCGCACGTAACCGCTCCGGTTACGTCTAACGCGCCGGTCGCCTTGATAGTCGTGCCGGTCAGGTTGATAGTACCGTTAGTCAGGTTGTCGATGGTTTCGCCCTGCGACAACCGAATATCGGCGGTTCCCATATTCGTGCCGACAGCAGACATATCCAGACCATAGGCCCAGGCTGCATTGCCGCCACTGATGCTGGTTGCACTCAGATAGAAACCGGCATCCAGTGTCCGGCAAGCCAACCCCTGCTGTTCGTGATCGACCCACACGCCATACCCGTTGGTAATGTCGCCGCAGACATCAGTACCAGAACCGGTACTCGACCCGATCTTGAGTCGAATGCCCATTAGGTTAGTGATGTCTGTCTTGTAGGTCGCACCGATTGCGGTGTTCCCGGTGACGATCTCGATGCCCCTAACGTCCGTCCAGGTCTTGTCCGCAGCCGTCGGAGTCTTGCACACGGTACCGCAGTAGATACCGCGCACTATGCTCACGTTGAAACCGGCGGTGGTATTGCCAGCAAGGAAGTAACCTCCTATGGCCTTGCCACTAGCCGAGTCCACGTCTATGCGAGCGTTGCCTCTTACGGCAGTGAGATCGTTCGCCGTGGCGAGCGTCGTCTGGTTGACGTTGCTGTAGATGCCTTTCAAGTCGGCATCAGTCGTGCCGGTCACGGTGAACGTATTCACTGCTGTAAAGGCGTTCGCCAGTCCCAGACCCGGCAGAGTGCATGTAGCACTCGGCAGGGTAATCACGGCAGCCGCAACGTTCTGGTTCTGGATGGTTGTCGCCGCATTGCCGGTAGCAAGTGGCTGAATGACGATCCCGCCAGACACCGAACCGTTGAAGGAGTTCGTTGCGCCAGTCCAGGTGTTGGCTAACTCCAACCCCGGCAACGTCGAGGTCGCACTCGGAAGAGTGATAACCTTCGCGCTTCCGCCTGACTGGTTCTGGATCGTCGTAGCATTCGTACCAGCCGCTATCGGAGTGATAGCGATGCTGCCACTGGTGCCACCGTAGACGGTGATTCCCCCTTGGATCGCGCTGGTCTTGCCGGAAACAATCGTGCTTTCCGTCACGATAGCGCCGTTAGTCGAGAGTGCGCCTGTTGCGGCTACCGTCAGTCCACTACCGGACGCAGTAGTAAACCCGCCGCCAACATCGAGCGATGCGAGCGTCGAGTTCCCGGTCACGTCGAGGATACCGGTCACGCGGACGGTCGTCTCCGTGATGTTGCAGATAGCGAGATCGGTGTTGTTGTCGATAGTCGCCCCACCATGGAGCGTGAGGATACCGGTAATATCCGCCACAACAAACGAGTCGGTGTCCACAGAGAATCCACCATTCAGGTTCATCGCGGCGAACGTGTTGGTGCCAGTCCAGGTGTTGTCCAGACCGAGGCCCGGCAACGTGCAGGTGGCGGAAGGGAGCGTGATGATCTTGGCACTCCCGCCCGACTGGTTCTGGATGGTGGTAGTATTCGTGCCTGCGGCAATCGGAGTGATTGTAATTCCGCCACTCGTTACACCAGTGATTTCAAGCGAACCAGTGACTCCACCAAGCGCACCAGAGATGATACCCTGCGAAACCTGGATGTTATCAACGATGAGTTGACCTTCGTTGCTCATCTGTAATTTGACATTCGCGCCGCCAGTATCATAGACAGTCAAGACCGGGTCTCCGGCCTGACTGCCCTGTGAGGCAAGCGGAACGATTGCCAGCGCAGACATATTGCGATGATGTTTCTTTGGGTCTAGTGTCATTTGCGTTTCCTCCTGTTTTCCGTGGGGGTGGCGAGTCCACCCCCACTGTTTGCCTTACTAGATGCCAACAGACCCATCGACCCCGTAAGGAGTCGGCTGATAGATACCGGCCCTGAATCTGCCGGAATACCGGCGGTCGCCGGTCTCGAACACGTTGTCGCGGTCGAACGACGGCTTGATGCGCCATACCCAGGTCAGGGTGTGACCCTTCATGCCGAACTCCTTGGCCTTATCTGCCAGGATGAACCACGAGTCCGGGTCAGTCAGTCGCGTCCACTGGATGACCTTCGTGAACATCTTGTTGAGCACGTTGGGTGTATTCGAGTCACCCAATGCCGGGGTAGTCGACGTGTTGATTAACTGGTTGGCCATGAACATATAGTCCAGGGGTACAACCAGTGTAGTCGGCGTCTGTTCCCACGGGAATCCGCGCTGGTTCGTGCTCTTGCGCATACGAATGACAGACGCTTCGAGAGGAGCCTGGTCGAGATCGACCTGTGTGCTCGGAGTGTTCACAAAGACGCCGCCAGCCGCAAGCGGATGCAGTAGTGAGAGCATCGCTAGTCCGTCGCCGCCGCTCTGCCACGGCGAGAATGAGCCGCCCGCTGTGGTCGCATTGTTGAACGGAAGCGCCGCGAGGTATTCCTGAGTCTCACGGCAGGAGTTGGCGTGTGCCGCAGCCAACTTCCCGGCCAGGATGCCGGTAGGATCGTCTTCTACGGCGATCTCAGAGATGGTGTAGCCGAGTTTGTACTGATACGGCGTGCAGGTCGTGTCAAGACCCTGCAAGATCGTATCGTACTGGAACGGCTGACTCTCGCCGGACTCAGCCCATCGCCCGAATCCACTGTGGAAACTGGTGCGGGTGTCTTCGGTAGTGATCGAGTCCATGCGGTATATCTGCTCGAACTCATGCGGCTCTTCGGTATACCCGTCGAGCCAGTGTTTCTTGATACGCAGGTCAAAAAGGTCGGAATGACCTGCTTTCTGAATTAGTGTAGTTGCCATAACAGGTCACCTCCTATCCTTCCAGTTGAGTGTTGATGTTGAATGCGGTCGCCGTGCCCGACGTATAGCGATACGGCGGGAACTTGACCTTGACGCGGGTGTATGTGTTCGTGACATCCCGAAGGTTGTCCGGGTCCATATCCACGCCAGTCACAACTACGCGAGCCTGCGTCTGAGCATCTGCATTGACGGCAGCGCAGTACATGGTCGAAGCGTCCGGCTGCGTGACCGTCATCGCAATGACGTTCAAGACCTTGCCGACGAGCTTTGCGGCATCGTCCGGGTTCGTACTCGCTGCCGAAGCGGCGTATAGCGACATAATGTACTCCACTCCGGGGTAGATCGGCATGATGCGGATCTGCGTGTTGCCGGTAGTGACGTTAGACCCGTTCGTGAGTGCCATCCCTGCCACTACTTCCGTGCCGGTGCCGTCGTCTGTGATAGCCGTGACCGCGCCAGCGTTCAGGTAGACGAAATCGCCTGCTTTGAACGACTGGGAGTTGGCTTCCAGATAGGGGACACCGGTATACGGGTTGAGTAGTTCAGGACAGTTCCTCATGGGGTCAGGGGTAGCCTGATAACACTGGACGAACGGTTGTGCCACAGTACTAGCCGTGATGTTGAGTGCTGTTCTAGCCATGTTTCTGTCACCTTCTTTCGAGTGATTGGTACTTCATCACCCATCGCGGTAACAGGGCGACTACGGCGACCGGCTACTTGGCTCTTGCGAGGGTAGCTTGTCCCGCGTCCACTTGGCTGTGTGCGAGGGAGTCGGGCCGGTCGTCGCTTGGCGTCAGAGGTTGACGGGCAGACCGGCCCATATCGTATTCAGTTGTCAATCATCGCTTGGCCCTTGCGGGGGCGATGTTATCTGTCATCTCCCGGCCCGACATCAGGCGATACGGTAAACGAATCGCCGGGGACGGGTTCAAACTCTTGTGTTACTCCACGGATATGGCCTTCGCTGGCCTCCTCAAGGTCATAGGTGGCCTGTTCCTTGCGTTGCCCAAGGTATCGGTCGATGTCTTGCGACGCCCGCTTATCCTTGACCGCCTGTGCGTCAAGTTCACGAGAACGGCAGAGCAGGAACATGCCGACATGCCAAACCCTGTCGTCCACGTTCTCGCCGAATGCGTTGGGACAGTACACCATCTTTGCCTTCTTGCTGACGGGTCGCCAACCTTGGCCCTGGTTTCTGGCAAGCATCGTCGGATGCTTGCTGCCCCACTTGAATACATATTCGTCGGCGACACCCTTCACGAGAAACTTGACGATCTCTTCCGGCACAGGTTGATGGTTCGGATGGCGCGGCCACTTGGCATAGGGTCTGCGAACACCGTCAGGCCATAACCACGTCTTATCACCGGAGTAGACTTCAACGATCTCACCGTCGTTCGTCTTCGCCAGAACGATACTGAAATCGTCGGGATCGAGTCGTTGTCTTGCTCGGATGACCTCCGGCTTGTCTCTCTGTATCTTCGGTCTCGGTAACGGCATTACTTGTCTCCTCCCGTCTTGACTACTGCGGGTTTCCCGTAAAGTTCAGCCACCTCGTCTTCGGTATAGTTGTTAGCCTTCATAAAGGCAAGTATGTTCGCCTTTTCGTCAGGAGGCCACTCATACTTTAGTCCACTTCCACTCGGCACTGTCCCTCCGCCCGACAACTGCGACTGCGCCAATCGTGCGGTTCGCTCCTCCGGCGTCTCAGTCGGTTGCTGTGGAGTCGTAACCCTGCGGCCGCGTTCCGCGAATACCAGGTCTTCGAGCCACTGTGGACACTGTGAGTACGCCTGCGCAACAGTCAGGTTGTAGCCCCTAAGCCGAGACTGAACGCCAGCGCCGATCTCCGGCCAGTCGGAATACTTCGCGGCTATTCCAGTGACAGCCGCCTGCTCCATGACGGGAACGTACGGGCCGATGAACTTCTGGACTTCCGCGAGCGTATCCTGTCTCGTCTTATCGGCGACCTGCGCGACATACTTCTTGAGCGCGTCGGGATCGTTTATCAGATCGTAGGGGTCCGGCTCGACCTCCGGTTCGGGTTCAGGCGCTTCCGGCATCTGCTGTTGATACCCGTCACGCCTCGCAAACTGGAATGTACCATCCTCCTGTTCGACCGCCTGGACTCCATTGGCCTCCAAGAACTGCTTGTATGCCTGCGCCTCCTTACTCGCTTTCTCCAACCTGCCTACAGTTGAGACGAGATCACCATGAGCCTCTATCTGCTCTGGCTGCTGCTCGACTGGCTCTTCCTCGATCTCCTCTTCGACTACTTCCGGCTCATCAGCCATTCGACTTTTCCTCCTCGTGTTCTCTCAGAAACTCTCTTGCGACTTCCGGGATGATGTCCAGGACGAACCTGCACGCCTCGATAAAGCCCTGCATGAACGTCTGTCTTGCCGCCCATCCGTCTAACTGTTCGCCTGGTATCGGCGGGTGCATCATACTCGCGGCCTTAGACTGGGCCTCCTTGCCCGCCTGGTGGCATAACTGGTCCCATCCCTTGGACTCCACCAGACCCAGTAGCTGACGCGCCGCCTCCACCTTGCGGGCTAACTCCTCCTCCGGGGTTCTGTCCGGGGATTTCGGTGGGACCAACTGGAACCGGGGCAGGGAAGATTCCCTGTTTGGCGAGTTCTTCCTGGACGACCTTGGCTGCGACCTGTGGAGCCATCCCCACAATAATCGGCAGACACTCTTCCAACGATTCTGGTTCACTACCTATCAACTCCTCCGGGTCTTTGTAACCCATAGCAAGTGTAATATCACGGTAAACGCGCACTAACCGTTGTGTCTTCGTGATAGCGGTTTCAACCGTATCACCGAGTGAATACTGGTTGACCGGACTCATAATCAAAAGCTGCAGGGTAGCCTCTGCTCGCCGTAACCGAACCTCCGCACTCCCTTGCTTACTTGCACCGTGAAGATGGAACGTGTACTTGCCTCTGAACCACTCCGGTAACGCCTCCGGCCAGTCGTTCCTACCACCCTTCTTGACCTTGAAAGCAACCGGTCGATCCTGCGGCATGTTCTTCTGGAACAGTTTCCAGAGTTTAGTAGCGAATCCGGCCAGTCCATCTCCATCGCTCATGCCGATCTCGAAGATACCAACCTGATCGGATGCAGCCTGTTCGCCCTCCTGGAACAGGATGTTGACCTCGAACTTCGTGCGCTGCTTATCATCGCCTCTAGTGGTGGCATCCGAAACATGAGAGAGCCGTTCGCCGTACTGCCGTACAGTCTCCAACTGCCCGAACGACGCGCCGACAGCCGCGAGTGAACCACTGCCGATGTTCACGGGGCCGATCTCGTTGACGTTGCCGGTGATGAGTCCCAGTGGCGAGAACTTGAACTTCTTGCGGGCGAAGTCACTCCCAGGTGGCACAACGAGAGTCGGCAGGATATTGACCGTCACGGCGTCAGCGCCCTGGCTGAATGTGGCGTCAGTGAACTTCTGGAGATGCGAGAGTCCGGCGGCGGCTGGTCGGCCCCACATGCTGTTCGCCTGCGGATTCCAGATGAGCAAGCTGAACATGCAGTGATCGTAGACCTGATCGTAGGGCGCACAACGCAATACGACGGTCTGCCCGTCATCCTGCGGGTAGAACGCAAGGATCATCCACTTGGTTTCGTCGTCATCATCCGGTCGCTTCCACGTGAAGAATCCCTCGTAACAGTTGAATTCGGCGTCCCACAACTCGGACGGCTCCCACTCGGTGATACCAAGAGCCTCCTGCCCCGGTGATACGCCCTCTGACTGCGCCCATAGGCCCTTCAGTTGATCTCTGGCACTCTCGATGATCTGCTTGTTGTTCTTGATCTCTGACCAGGTGACTGTAGTACGCCTGAATGCGCCTCTCGCACGCTCAAAAGACGGCGCAGTGTAGGGTATCAGCATCATGTCTTCGGTGATAACGAGCGTACAATCGGGTTTCCAGTCTAGTTCATCGAGGGAAAGAGGGGAGGGAGGCATGGACGATATGCCTTGAAGATTTCCTGTGGGCAATTGCGGGAGTGTCTTACCCATAGCCTTCACTCCATCAGGCAACCACGCCTGCCCTGTGAGCATGGACTCCCGAATTCCCATTGTGGCGGTCGTCTTGAACCTCATGCGCTCGATATTCGCCTGCATGAACTGTTCTACACCCTGGACGTACTGCTCGGAGTCGGCATCATCGGCTTCGGCGGTGAAAATAGGCGAATCTCCGACTGCTTGAGCGGCAATCTTGGTCGATGCGGTGTTGATGAAGTTTTCAAGTTGAGGAATGTGGACATTAGCCATCCACGGTTCGGGTTTCGGCGGGAGAATGCCGTTGTAGAGGTCACGATAACCCTTGATCTGCTCCAGATGCTCGCTTGCCTGCTGCCGAGAACGCTGGAACGCTCTGGTGAGGTCGGTATTCAGTTGCGCGAGATCACTTTCACTGAGTTGTACAGACATCTTAGTCCTCAACTAGACACAAAACCTGTTCGTTTCGGCACTGAGCGACCATCGAACCGTCCTCAAGGTCGTACTGGTGGCCCGTAGGCCGAGATATAAGCACCGTGTCGCCCACGCCGAACCCCGGATCGTGCTTGTACGGGCCGAGTTTCAGAACGTTGCCGATGGGTTGCCACGGTCGAGCGTTGTCAGGGTAGAGTATCAGTCCACTCTCACTGTGAGTAGCAGCCGCAGAACACCGAATGAAACAGGTGTCGGCCTTCGGGTCGAAACCGAGTAGAGTGTCCAGTGTCATTTCTTAGCCTTCTTGCGCTTCCTGGCAGGTTTGCCGGTGGGTCGCCAGTCGCTATGCTCGACGGCGTTCAGCAGGTTGCACTGCTTCTCCGCGTTCGCCTTGGTCATGTGACGACCCTTGACGCCATGCGGAGTCCTGTTCTCGTAGCTGTCACCCTTGATCTTGCGCATCTTTACCGGCATGTCAGACCTCCCCGACCACCCTAATTAGTTAAGGTGCTTAACAGTTGCCAAAGTCTCAGTCTCTTGCGTACCTTCAACATGAATAGTTAAGGTACTTAAGTATTTCGGCGGACGGGAGACTTAACGCTCTCCCCATCTTATAGGGATCACGCTTAGAGCGGTCGTGCGTCCGCCGAAATCTGTACCAACACACCAAACAGTGACTCAGGACAGCTAGGCCATAGTCTGATACCAGGTTCCGATCTGTTTCCAGAGTTTCACCCGTGGGATAGGCAGCAAGTCCCTACCTCTGGGAGGAAGATTCCTCACGCAGAGGCCGTTAGTCTCCGCGACCGCTCTAAGTCTTCATCGAGTCATAATGTCCACCCATGCCGGATTGTCCTCTCCGACGTTCGCGGGTTACGCGAGGTCGTCGGTTCAGTGAAAAACCTTCAATTGCCAGACTAGCACTCTATATGCAAACTGTCAATCAATCTTTTGAGGGCACGCTCGGTTCAACCTCCTGCGTTTTAAGGGGCACCCCCAACCATTCCGCCAGACAACTCCCAAGACGAGCGCGTATAGTCATGTACTCCTCTAGATGATGCCACTCTCTATCTATCTCCACCGTCCATGGTACACGCACTATCAGAGCGCGGTTATCCACAGGCGGGAGTGGAGGAACATTTAGCGTCGGACACTCACAAACCCACGCACCCTCTTCCCTGCTCCACTCCAAAACCTCCTTGCACGTTTCGCCAGCGAGAATCCAACCGGTGATATTCACAAGGGCTTCTTGTAGTTTCTTCGGCTCTGGGAGTTCGGTGGTCTTCCAGCGCCCAGCGTAAACCTTGGGAATTACCGTCTCAACTTCTTCTTCGGGCACTGCGATATTATCTGGTTGGCTGTCGTGAACCCATACACCAAACCCCGTAGCAACAGAGAACCGGGTTTCATACGATGACATATTCAGTTTCGGCACGTCCTTAAGTGACTCTATGACCTCTTTTATCACATTAAGATATTGCAGAACTATTGGGTCTTGCTCTAGTTTGATTAGCATTTCATTCCTCCCCAAACCCAAGCCTCTCCCGGAACTCCTTGAACGTAAACACCTTGGATTCGCCGATCATCTACCAGTCCATTTCCAAGTAGGATAATCGACAATACCCATCTCGGTTTTGACTTCTTCTATACACTGGTTAACCCTTGGAACTTCCACCTTTCGGTTTCCAGGGTCGCCTAATCGCGCATATTCTTCAGTGATTCGCTCAACTCTAACCCCCTTCCGGCTGAGTCTATCAAGAAGTTCCTCGGCCTGTTCCTTGCGCTCGTCCGTATTCATATCTTTCCCTCCGCATCGTACAACATGCTCCTCCCCCTAGTAATACTTGCTCACCCGGTTCTGCTCGATCGCGTATTCGGGTTCGTCACTCACCTTTTCGTCGGTCTGACTGAACGCGAACACACTGCCGAGCCAATACTCGACTGACTCCATGATGTGACTCCAGGCGTTCTTATCGGGTTGGTCGATGATCCTGTTCTCGTCATCGCCGACCTGTTTCCACTTGTACTGGCCGTCAAGCGCCTCCACAATCATGGTACACGACGGCGAAACCATGAACTTCGGCTCACCGCCTACCATGCCGGACAATACCTCGCGTGTCGCCTTCTTGCGGGCCTCACTGGATACCGGCCCTGGAATGATCGGCACGCCTGGGAATACCTTCGCCAGCGCATCAAAGCACGTTCTCTCGTCCGTCTGACTGCGCGTGTTGCCCGCAGGATCGGCATAGATGGCCTCGATGACGTACTTGGGATAGTGGCGGTTCTTGTGGAGCTTGACCACCTCTGCCAACTGCTCGATGCCTTGAGTCTGGATCGTGTTCCGACCGTTCCACGTAACCTGCTCGTGAAACACCATTGCGCGGCCTGTAGGAGTCACGAATCCCCATGCACACGCGGGAGTCAGGCCGAAGTCAAACATCAGGTGCAGTGGAACGGTTTCCACTGGGTAGAACGGCTTCTTGGAAACGTGAACCTCGCGGCGGAACTCGGTCGAATATATCCCGACGCCACTTGCTACCGTCCAGTCGATCTCCATCTCTCTGCGCCACGAGCGGCCAGTCCTGCCGCCAACCATGCCGATAGCGAGTCTGTCTAAGACCTCTTCCTCACGCTTCATGGCGTCGGCAGTGTAGTGGACGCGGAAGACGTGAATTCCACTCTTGGTTGTGCGCTCTTCAACGCCGGTCATCTACCAGTCCATTTCCAAGTAGGATAATCGACAATACCCATCTCGGTTTTGACTTCTTCTATACACTGGTTAACCCTTGGAACTTCCACTGTTCGGTTTCCAGGGTCGCCTAATCGCGCATATTCTTCAGTGATTCGCTCAACTCGAACCCCCTTCCGGCTAAGTCTATCAAGAAGTTCCTCGGCCTGTTCCTTGCGCTGACTATCGTCTGTATTCATATCTTCCCCTCCGCATTGGTTGTACGCTCTTCGAGGCCGATCAACGAACCTCCTCCATGATGTCGGCGTATAGTGACAATTCCTCCGCCAAGTGTTTGAGGGAAGACTTGCTTAGTCCGATACTCTTGCCCCCAACGCCACAGGTAAGAATTATCGACTGTCCCCCTGGGGGAATTGCTAGATAAAGAATATCTGCATCTTCCAGTAATTGAACCACTTTGCCGGAATACCTTATCAACTCGGTCATGTCTTTCCCTCCGCATCATACAGCAGATCATGCGCAAACGCCCCTAGTTCAGCTGTACAGATAATGTCCACGTGTCCGCCGCCCTGGATTGTCGGCTGAATGTTGCGCCAACTCTCTTCTTGCCACTGCCAGCGCGGGAACTCGTCCATCAGGACGTTCGAGAACGTGAACTCCTGCATCTGCGCCTCGCCGGATGCTACCGCCATGATATTACTACCCGTCTCCTCGCAGCGAACCGTCTTCCAGCCCAACCCCTGTTTAGCCTCGAAGATCACGGGTGTCTTGTTCGGCCATATCGGTTCTTTGAACTGTTCTAACCACTTCTGATTCGGCGCTGAGTATCGCAGACTGTTGTAAACGGCATCGGACACAGGCGGGATATGGTCATAGATGAACTGCATCCTGTGACCACCAAGTAGATAGGCCGACTTCTCCAGTTTGTCGGATGCCACAGCGTTCGTATGCGTCGGGTTGCGCATAATATCATCCAGGTAGACCGCCACTGCCCACCAGGTTATGAGCATCCTGCGGCTTTTCTCGATGGCGTTGACGATGTTGTCGAGCCGATGGTCGGTCAAGTGCTTCAGGTAAGCGAATCGCGGCTCGCCATTGTGCAGCACGTCCAAACCGGGGAACTTGCGGATTCGACCACCAGCTTCGTCACGAGTCCATACGGCACGACTGAGGAAATCCCAAGTGTCAGCAAATGGCGACTTCCCAGAACGCGCCATCCCCTTCGCCAGCGTCGCCTCCACCAACCGCCAGCCCGCCTGCTCGACCTGCGCTTCGACTGTGCCGGGTGTGGGCGTCATGGGTGTGCGTTCTCTTTCCGTATCCACTCTTCGACACATGAGGTTGAACAGAACCAGTATTCCTCAACAGGTCGAACTCTGACTAGCACCCAGCTGAGAGGATGGTAAGTGGCAGCCGTTTCCCTGCTCGGCATGTTACCTTCTTCGTCATGCTGGCAATTCTGACACGTCCAGCGAACGTACATCCCGCTACCCCTCCCCCTTCGGTGTTAGTAGATAGTCCCTCTGTACACGCAGTTAGGACACCTTACCAGTCGTTGTGGCGGGTTACTCAGTAGAGCCATCTGGTTGTTCACATGTAACTGAGTGCCACAGTCAGGACAACTCAGCCCGACCTCTGACCATTCGGTGGGACTGACATAAGTCCTGAAGAACTCATCGTTATGTTGCTTGGGTGTTGGTAATGCCATCCCGACCTACCCCTCTCTCTTCGTCTCCGGCTGCCTCGATTGTGGAGGTCGTGGGGGTCATGAGTCTGCTATTTCTCCCTCGACCCCATGGCATTGGTCGAGATCGACAGACACTCGCTGCCTGAATACAAACCCATCAGGGGTTGCCTCCATCAGTACGTTCGGGTCAACCGGCTCGGCTAGTAACTCCTCGAAGTCCTCCCATGTTGGGTTATCTCTGGTCATCTCCCCCTACCCCTCCCCCTTCGGCGCGTTCGGGCCGTATCCCAGCCACTTCACGAGACACTTGACTGAGCAGAACCATCGCTCGTCGTTTGGTGAGATCCGAAAGGAAACCCACGGAAGCGGATGGTATCCTGCCACCATAGACTGATCTGGAAACGTCTCTACGTGTTGATTTCCACAAGGACACGTCCATGTCATACTGAACCGTGCGTATGCAGGCTGAGACGTAAATTCCACGTACTCGGGGTGCAGTCGGCAGTCGGGTGTGCAGCGCGACGCTTGCGCCTCCTTGGGTCTGCCGGCAGCGCCTTTCGTACAGAAGCCCGCGTCAGTCATGTAGCCACAAGGAGCCCTTACGATCCCCGCCGCGACCGCCCCCAGCGCCTCCGAGTGGCTGGCCTGCGCCTTGTAGTGCTCTGGTGTCCCGTTCTCGATAGCCTGAATGCGGCGCAGGAGTCCCCGGCAGAGTTCGGTGAGTTCCTTCGTCCGCTCTTCTAGTCGTTCGATCTTTGCCAGGTACTTGCCGAGCAGACCAGCATCCCCCTTAGAACTTGCTTCGAGGACGGAGAGACGGTCGGCGGCGGGTGACGATTGTGGCTGCCAGAACGGATGACCGTTTTGCTCAGCGCCATCAGTTCCCATGCACTCCACGCAGGGTAACTCGTGAGGCTTTCCGCCTGAGTAGAGACAGTCAGCACATGCGTGGTCAGCCTCTGCCATCTCGCGGAACGCCTTCTCGTTCTCGTCGGCGATGTCCGTTGCCATCTCGCGCAGATCAGGGGTCGGGTTGTTGGCTGTGTCCGTACTGGGGAACTGAGTCGCCGCCTGCCTACGCCGTTCGATGTCCTCTAGCGCGCGAATCTCGGAGAAAGACTCTCTAGCCTCGTGCTCTCGCTCCCAAACGTCGAGGGCCTCCATGCAAAGATTTCCCTCGTTACCCAGTGACCCATCCGAAACTGAGTTCAACCACTCCCGCGCCTCGTCCGCTCGCTCCTTCGGTGTTCGGTCGGTCATATCACTCCTCGCTTTCCTCCAGATTCGGCGCTACAAGCCGCTCGTGGTTCTCCAGCACGATCAGCCGCTCGTTCAGCCCGTGCGTGCGGGTCCAGAGCGTGAAGAGCAACTGAGCGTGCTCTCTGAGAAAGCCAACACATGTCTGTACCTGATGTGCCGTGAACGGATACTCCCGCGCAAACTCAGCCCATAACGGATGATTCTCCATGATCTCCTCCCTCCACCAGCGATACCCACCAGCGAAACACCTCGGGGTTGTCGCGCCATACCATGACGAGACCCTCTCCGCAGACATGTGCTAGATGTTCGTTATTGAATCCATCGTGTATACCTGGATAAAAATGGCAATGGATAGCGTGCGCAATCTCATGGCCGAACGTACAGGCCATCCGATCTGGCTTATCCGCAGCCTTAACGCAAATGATCTGCTCATCGCTCAGACAATCGCCATGAGACTCGGTAAGCGCACAATCAACTGTGTCCTTCCACCTGATCTCGTAGTCCAGCGCCCCTATGCGGATGCGCGTCGGCCTAGTCATGCGCCTTCCCCCATCACGAGCACGGCAATACCCAAGAGTGCCAAGTGCATCGTCTGGTCTACCGCCACTGCGACCACGAAGGTTCGCACTGTATCGCCACTGGTGGTCGTCTTTATATGACTCATCCACCACTGAACGGGTTTACGAGTGTCTATCAGTGCGTGCAGTATGGCTAGTATGCAGGCTATCGCGACACCACGCATGGACATACCGAATACGACTACCATGCAGGCGTAGTAGATGAGCGCATGAACGTAGGCAGCGGAATGCTTGAGACTGATCTTGTTGACTGCCATCCAGTCGTTTTGCAGTAACCAGTCGGCCACAGAGTGCATGACTACCGCGTAACCTAACACTAGCGCTTCCCCCTCCCGAACGCCTTGCAGCGTCCGTCGTCCCCAAGGATCGGTCGCCAGTCCGAGGCGTACACCTGGGTTTTCGTGCCGTTCCGGCGGACGTTGACCTGCTTCACGTTGTTGAACACGCGGCAGCGAGTCGGGAGCGGCTGCTTGGCTCGATAGCTCGGACACTCCAGGCAATAGAGAGGCCAGCGGTCGGGGAGCGTGGTTGCTGGGTCAGTCATATACTCAGTCGTCATACTCCTCCCTCTCGATCATCTTACCCATCTGCGTGACTGCATCGAACCGAACCCTATGAGCGATCATCGGCCCGAGGTACGCAGGATGTGGCTTGATCTTGCCTGTTGCTACGAGATCATCGTACTCGGCGGCTGTCAGTTTGTCGCTGCCGTACAACACGTCCGCCGCCGTCCGTCCTGGGTTGCCGTTCCCGACTCGCCCGCCTGCCGAACCCTGCGCCGAATACAGAGCCTTAAGCCACTCCCAATCGGGATGTACATGCCGAGGGGTGCTGCCCTTCAGCCATCGGCGCACGGTGCACTCAGAGACGTGGAGTATGTCGGCCATCTCGCACTGCGTCATGGTACAGCCTCCACGAGCGGGAGTTGGGATAGCGCGTCCACGATGCGCTTCTGAGCAATTCGGCAGTAGCCCTCGTCTATCTCGATGCCGATGAACCGCCTGCCCGTCTTGACGCACGCAACGCCCGTTGTGCCCGAACCCATGAAGGGATCGAGGACGAGGGCGGAGGGCAGTGTGGAAATGTCAACCATCTTGGTGATAAGGGATAGCGGCTTTTGGGTCGGGTGTCCAACATTCTCAGGATGGTTGTGAAATATCCTGCTTGCCTGCCACACCGTGCCGGGATGCTTTCCCTCGCGTCCATATCGGGCATAGTTGGCTTCATCTTCGTATGGTTCGAGGTATCTCTCAGCGTTGAAGGCGCGAGGCGTACCCTTGGAGAAATACCACGCTTCTTCGGTGTCCTCCCGGTAGGAACTCTTCTCTGGTCGTCCCGTGCGAAACCACCAAACGATTCGGGATTGCGGGAATAAGCCAACGCGCCTGCCTTGAGTCAACACCCAATCAGCGTGTCCCCAGAATCCCCACCAGTAGAGCACCCCTCCATCAGCCAAGAGTGCCGCGATGCTATCCCACGTCGAGTTAGGCGGTCTGTCCTCATCCCATTCGGCAACTCGTATCCCATACGGCGGGTCCGTAACAACCGCGTCCACACTCCCCGCCTCCAGTTGCGGCATGACGGCCAAGCAGTCACCGCAGTACAGCGTCACCCTGCCGTCAGGACTCGCGTAGTACGGCGTCGGTGTCATCGAGCTAACTCCCCTTCGACCACATATTCTACAGCCTCTTCATAGATTGATGGATATTCATCAGCGCACAATCTCGCCAACTCACTTAGCAGTAAAGAAGGCGCTATATGAGGGTACACCTGTCGGATGCGCTGTCCGACAGCAACATCACCACCACAAGATAAATATGCCAGCCGCCAAAGCTCCGACTCTGGCTCGTTGGGGTATTCGCTGTTTATCTCTACAGGTTCTCCTGTCATCCCTGTCCACCCCTCCCCGCCTCCAGTTGTGAACGTTTCGCTTTTGCTCGTCCCTGCGCCCTAACCGCCCGTGTCGCGGTCCAATACCGCAAGGGTTGGGGTATATGCCGAGTTACCCATAACCAGAAGTGATATAGCAGTTTCTGAACATGATACCCGATCATCGTCATAGCTTCAGTAGGTCCACTCTTGAGCGTAAAATGCTTGCTAAACCGCATCAGCCTACCCACTCCTCCCCGCCTCGGCCTTCTGCCGACAGCGTACTAGGATGCGCTCGTAGGCGGCTGGCTCGCTCTCCTCCTGCACTATCGCCAGGAGCTCGGGCAGAATCGAGTTATCCAGCATACCTCGCACCTTCGCCTCGTTTATCTCAACTCTCTCTTTATACTTGTCGGGACGTGCGCCTTTGAGCAGGAAGATCAGCAGGGTATCGCTAAACTCACGTATTACGCCAACTTCTTTGCCACCCTGATAAACAGGCTTCTCTACACCCTGGACACCCCGGCGCCGAGCCTCGGACTCCAGCGAGTCCACCGAGATGTCCATCGCCTCATCCCAGGCTGCCGCGAATAGCGGATCGTCCGCTCGATGGTAGTAACACGCGTGACGATCCACGTCAGCGACCTTCGCGGAGGCGGAGACGTTGCCGGACTCCATGAGCGTTTCGAGGAATAGCGCCTTCACCTCCGGGGTAAACTCCACGCGAGGTTTGCGCTTGTGGATCACTGCTGGCTTTTTAGGCTGGCGAATTGCGCCTTGTCGGTTAGTCATGTTGTCTCCTCCCACGGACTCCGCTCCGGCTCCGGCTCTGCTCTGCAAGCAGCGAGCCATGATGCGCGACCTGCGCGGCTTTTTGCGCAGTGTCGCCGCGTCTTCCTGCGTAAGCAGGCGCGTATCTTCTTCAATCCGGATCCATCTACTTAGAGAAACTATCTACTTCTGTTCCACTCACTGAACGATCACCGTTCATTATCTGAACAGTCAAGCGTAGATCACCGTTCATTATCTGAACAGTGTTGTTCATTATCTGAACAGTCCCTTATAAGTGTAAAGTGTACTTAAAGCCCTTGCCGCGTGGTTCGCGGGTGAGTATGCCGCGCCGTTCGAGTCCCCGAATACCACGCGTAACGGCTCCGAGTGAGATTCCTGTTTCGTCATGGATCGTCCGATAGGAGGGGAAACAGCCGTTGCGTCCGTTGTGCCGCTTAAGGCACATCCACACATGAAGTTCGGCCTGTTCCCATCCTTTGAACCTGCCTTGATCAAAGTCATCGAAGAACCACCGTCCAAACAATCGCGTTGCGTCACCAAGCACATTGCGCCGTCCTTGTCTGCCGTCCTGTAGACTTTAAGCGTACAGGGGCAAGTCTAGGACGGCGAGCGACTTTTCGGCACGAGGTATCCCTGCGCACCTATGCCCCTGCACACATTGGAGCCAGGTCAGAGGTTTCCCTCCTTCCCGGCATAAGCAGCCCGGCTCTAAGGGTTTTGGCGTGGTGGCCGGGTGAGGTTGACGCCTCCACCGTCTAGTTACCAGGCTGCAAACCTTGTTCTCAAAGAGCGGGTGGAGGCCGAAAGGATAAACACCCCCACCCGTGCTGCTTGCGGCATCCATGCCGCCCTACGCTAGGAGGTATCGGGTGGCTGCGCACTGCCACCGCAGATATTATACCACATCGCCAGACGGATTCCTTCCTGTGAACAGAATACCACAAACATTTCACGATTTGTTCATCCCGGAGGTTTGACATCCTGGGAAACTGTGGTATAATAGTCTTGACAGTTGCAGGAGTCACCCCGGATAGGCCGGGCGGGAGGACCTGCGGTTGACGCAGATAACGACAACGAGGAGGTATGAGAGGATGAATTGGACACCCAAACCAGGCGAGATTGTCATCGTTCAGGCTGCGAATTGTTCGCCCCGCAGATTTCAGGTAGACGGGGAGGCAGGGGGCCATATCGAGAGGGCCTTTGAGGGACGCTGGACATCAGGCCCCGATCGTCGTCCTGCATGTGTTCTCCTGCGCCACATGCGCGTCGCCTGACCCGACCCCACACCGTTCCCCTCTGACCGCGAGGGGTTCGGCCTGGGGCTGAGAGGCCGCAGAGAACGCGAGGAGGTATCACGCTATGAGTAGAGTATTCACACGCGACGACTGGAAAGACTTCATCGAGGAGAAGTACAGCGGCAGAGTGTTCGAGGTAGACGAGGACATATTCGAGTATTGGCTCGAAGTCCTCCCGCCGATCATGATGAACCAAATGACCCAGCTACCCAACGGCGACAAGGTCAAGTGCGCTTTCTGGAGTGCTGAAGGGTACGAGCCGGTAACGTACTGGTGGCGCAAAGATGGCCGCTACTTCGGATGCACCGACCTCGACCTGATGAACCCGAGAGCCTAAGCCCCCAGGCCGCAGAGCGTGAGGACTTGACGCCCGCCGAGTCCTCCCCTCTGCTGCTGGACGGCAGAAGAAAGCGAAGGAGGTAACGAACGATGGCAACATGGTATTATCTCGGGCAGCGTGACGATGAACGATGGGAAGTTTTCTCGTGGGATGACCGCGAAGACCCAACACCCGCCAACACTGGCTACGCGGCCATAGAAGGCCCATACGTCAATGAGGTGATGGCCAACCGCGCATATGACACGAAGTGAGGCCGAGAGGCACAGACGCCGGGCGACCGGCACGAGAGGAGCGATGGAGAGCGATGAGAGAAGTTACACTAGATCAACTGAGGCGACAACTTGGGGAGATCAATAGACGCTTGCCGTTTTTGTCACCCCGCAACCACCTGGGTATGGTCTATGACGCCCTGCTGTTGGCCGTCGAGTATAGCGAAGAAGGCGGCTATGTCCTGTTGAGTCTTGAGATCAACAAGTTGGCAATAGTTGTGGATCGGAGCTATCGACGCGCCCAGAAGCTGAACGCCTGACACCACACCACGCCCCACGAGGGCAGAAAGCGAGACGATGAGCACGATGCCAATGCGTATGTTTCTTGCGCCTATCAAGGGCACGGCCGATAGAGCCGCTCAGGCGGATGCTGTCCGGCTCGTCTTAGAGAAAGCTGCCTGGGAGGCAAACGATCTACCCCTGGACAGTTCCACAGCCGAGATACTCCAAGAAGCCCTTGAACTATGGGCAAACACACGACCCGCCGCGACCGTCTCCGCCGAGGGGCTGGCCGAGATCGAGAGGGCGCTGGAGAGTATTGAAAATCTGCGTACCCGCCTGCAAAACGGACATTTTATCAGTGAGGCGGCTGCACTCAGATTTGCTGCGCAGACGATCCGCGACGCGATCCGTCGAGAGGAGGAGGAGCCATGCCCACGCACATCAAAGCCGACGAAATGACGCTCAGTATAGCTATCCCCCGCGAAGTCCACAAGCTCGCTAAGATTCGAGCCGCAGAAGAGGGGATCACGCTCAAGGAGTTGTATCGTTGCGCTATTGCGGACTACTGCGCTAAGCCACCGAACCGGTAGCCACGCCGGGGTCCCGGTTCACGCCGAGCCGGGGCCCTCCCCCTCCATCCCCTCCAACACCGCGAGAACGGCACGGGCCTCATCCCATGTCGGATAGAACTCGACCTGTGGGAGGGCGTGAAAGACGTTCTCGCGGTGCCCAACTACGATGGATCGCTGGCCGCTTGCCAGAGCGATACCAAACTCGACGTGCCGACCACCCCCACCCTTGTCGGAATGCGGTTTCTCGGTAAACGATATGACGATCCCAGCCCTCTGAATATCCTCAACATCCTCTCTGGCGCACAACCGCTCATGGCTGACGTTCGTTCCATCATCCATGTAGCCTGCGGGTAGCTCGTGCCCGTCAAGCCAGCGAGAGGTGACCGTGTAGCCCATTACCCGGAGTTCCTCGGCATAGCCTGCCAGAGTCTCACGAGTCACGTATCGACCTGCGAGGTAAACGGTTTGCTCGCTATCTGGCACAGGCTCATAGTCAGCTTCCAGGGTAGACCTACGCCACATATACGAGCCCCTGCCCGGCACAGTCACGCGCACCCAGTCCGGGTCAACCTCCAATACATACTGCGGGTTAGTCTTCCGTCGCCATCGCTCTGTCATTCGGTAGCCTCCTTTCGTGCCAGGTATGCGCTTGCGTCGGCGACAATGCCCTCCAGCGTCTCCATGAGCGTCATTTTACTCCCACCATCAAGTGCACTCTCGGCGTTCTCCATGATGTCGCGCAGAACGCGGCGGGCGTCCGGCGCTCCGTTCAGGCAGGCGAGGAAGCAGCGGAAGCAACGATGTTTCTTCGCCTCCTCGTTCTCCTCCGCATGTCCCTTGCAAAGGCAGCCCGAGAATCGCGTCAATGGCAGGTCGCTGTCGAAATCACCGTCAATATCACCGGGACATACCCCATTCTCGATCAGGTAATCTATCATCATGTCAACGGTCAGCATCGTCGGCTTCCTCCTTCGCGGCGTCGAGTGGGGCACTCAGGATTACGACAGGGTTTGCCCTTCTCGTGAACCCATCCACAAGAGCAATCTTCCCAGCAATCACAATTACCGACCCCCTTTGTGCCGCAAATACTACACCGAACGTTACTGTCAATCATACGGTTGATCGCCATTACTCACTCCTCTCCTCTCTCCCGGAGCGCGTCCGGGATGATCTCTCCCTTGCTGATCTCGCGGTATGCGTACCGGAATTGGTCAAACAGCCGTCCCTTGTCCTTGTCGTAGGTTTCCACAATGAAGTCCCAGCCGAAGTATTGGCATACCTTCTTGGCGCACGGCGATAGCGACTTGAGTGCGCTGGCCTCATAGTACGAACCATACTTCACAACGGCCTTCTGGACTTCACCCCACGCCTTGAATGCGTCGCTATCGCCGTTCGGTTTCGGCTTGCTGACGCGCATACCGGCAACGATGGAGAGAAACCCGCCGATGCAGTAGTGCAGTTTCTCCCCTTCGCCTCCGAGATAGCGGTCTACGAGCCCAGGGAGTTCGCCGTCCTGGAGTTGCGCGTCCAACTGCTTCAGGTTCGCGCCGATCCGCTTTTTCTCAGACTCGCTGCCGACCCAAGTGCTTCCAAAGTGCTTAAGCCACAGATCGAGCCATAACTTGACGTAGTTCATGTTACCAACCGTCCCCTTCCTCTCGTTTCACCGCCCGGTAGTGCAACTCGGGATGCGCCGCCGGCTTGTCGTGGCAGGTCTGGCATAACGTGACGAGGTTATCGTCGTCGTCCGTACCGCCCTTGCTGCGAGGCTTGATATGGTGGACTTCCAGGGATATTCCGCCATTCGCCCGGTAGCCTGTACCTTCACGGTAGACACGCGCAGGTCGGTCTGGGCAGATACCGCACTCTTGGCAGGTGATGTTGTCTCTCCAGATAACGCGCTGCCGAGTTCTGATCCATCTCGTTCCGTGCCCCGCGCCTCTGTTCATAAACCAACCCCAATAACCTCCGATCTTGCCGCACTCCTTATCGCACCAACACTGTGCATGACCGGTAAGCGGCTCTCCACACCAGAAGCACGTTCGCTTCGGAGCGCCTTCACCGAATGGGTACATCGGCGTCGTTCGGCCTTTGTGCGATGGTCGATGATCGCTCATCCCTCCACGCCCTCCACCGGCCACGCCTCGCGCCAGCACTCGCGGCACTTGATCTGTTCGACAGCGCAAGGTTCTCGCTGTTCGTAGACGGGCAAGTTCTGCGGTATACCCGGCAAGCCCGATAGTTGCGGATGCCCGCATTTGCGGCCCTTCCGATGAGGGCAGTTCATGCAGTAGCAGACACCGGGCCAGCATTCGCAACCCTTCCGCGTTCCCTTCTTGACTCGCCCGCCCATGATCTCAATGCGCGTGAACCGTAGTACCGTCCAGCCGAGCCGGGCAGCCTCGTTCAGCTTGTCGTTGTCGTTCACTACACCCATTGGCCGTTGATGCCTGCCCTGCGCGAACACCCCGCCGTCAACCTCGACGGCCAAGTTGCGGTCGGGCCAGGCATAGTCGAAGGCCCATTTGCGCGTCGGGTGAAAGTGATACTCCTTCACTGGTGTAGGTATCCCGGCGGCCTCCATATCTCGCTCAAGTCGGCGGGCAAGCTCTGTGCGCTTCGTCTTCCCCTCGTGCGCCCTGACCTCCTCGGGCGTCATCGTGCGCTGGCGCGTCATGGTGTGGAGTCCTCAACCCTCTCGAACGTCACGGCCCAGACCCAGGGATCGGACTCCCACGGGTACCCGCGCTTGCCGTTGATCGTGTCCCAGAGTCGCTGAAACTCCTCAGCGGGCAATTCGCCTGCGTCTGTGTGCGGATCAGCAATGTATGGTGAAGTTGTTACCCAGTCACACCCCGGACACCCCTCCGCTATGGCATCTGTATGACTGATCTCCTGCACCCTCTGCACTCCCACATCCGTCACGCGCAGGGTCAAGCGGGACGCCCATCGCGGCATGTGGATGGAAGGACGCCACTTGCCGTAATCATGCCAACAGTTCTCAAGGAATGTTTCCGGCAATGAATGAGCCCGATAAAGCAGATAGTGTTTGGCCTTCTCCGAACCGGGTTCTGTGTCTGATCGCATGGCCCACGTCTCCCGCACCCAGAGCAGGTCGCCGGGCTTGCCGTAGGGACAAGAAAAACCGTAGTCATACGCCTTCTTGGTGAACTCAGCTGTACCGCCCGGCCACCATGCTACCCATCCGTCAATTGCGGCGGGATGCACAGCGCCTGCCCATTCAATACCGCGCCCTTGTTTTCGCATATCAGTGGCCGCTTTCAGGCACACCCTCCGCGTCTGCGTCTTCCTGCACTCCATGATCGCCCGAACCATCGTGCCGCTGAATAGTATCGGATGCTCGTTTGTCTTGCCCATATCACCCCTCACCCCCTTCGATCTCTGCCTCCCCGATCTCCAGCGCCTTGCGCAGTTTCGCCGAAGCCTTCTGGCTCAGCACCAGATTGAAAGAGTTCCACTTCTTCCCGTCGTCGTCAAGACGAACACACTCTACGTAGGTATGCGGCCAACCGCAGTTGCGGCGGCGGTGGACGCGGATGCTCGTATAGAGCCATCCCGCGTCAGTCTCCGGTGTTGCGTTGATGTCTACTGTTTTCACGATTCACTCCCTTCGATCTGCGCCCGCGCCTTCTCGCAGGCGTCCTTGTGCGCACACTTTGTACCCAGGCAGTTGTAGTGAAAGCATATCTGCTCCCAGTGCCACGCCAACGCCCCCGGCAAGGCAACTATACCCTCGCCAAGCTGGGCGTGGAGGGCGGCGGCTCGCTCGGTCGGGCAGTGGCAATGATCCAGCCTAGAAACACACAACTCAGGCCGGGTATGAGTGGAGTTGAAACCGCGTGGACTACAATACTCATACTCGGTATAGCGATCCCACCGGCAAAAGCAGCACGTCCCGCACGTTCCATCGAATTGCATCGGCTCACTCATGATTCCCCCTCCTTGGGCGTGGCGGCGAGGAAGGCAGTGGTTTGCTCGTGCATCTCAGCCATCAAGCCTTTCATGATCTTCACTGCATCGTCTGGTACGACCTCCTGGCCGATGCGAAAGCCCCTCAGTGTACCGTTGTCACACAGTGAGACCACCCTCCGCGCTTCCCCCAGCGCATCCTCGGAGGTCTGGAGGGCGTCGAGGAGAAACTTTACCCACAGCAAGGAAAGGCGGCCATCAGATAGGCCGTTCTCCTTTTCTGCTTCCGTTACGACTGCCTTGACGAAAATCAACTGAATGTCTTTTGGTATGTCGGGATCAGGGCCATACTTAATCCTCTCAGCGTCCATCGGTATCTCCTTTCAGGGCGCGTCGGGCACGATCGCCTGTTCCTGGCACTACATGTGCATCGAGATCGTGTCCCCACTCATCATGGCACGGTGGGTCTACCTCGTAATTATCCTCATCAGCATACCACTCCAGCGCCTCCCTCAGCACCCTCTCGCGCTCGTGCGACGCCTCGTTCTCGGCCTGCGATGCGGCGAGTTGGCAGTGTGTTGAATGTACGTATAGCGTAGGATCGCTGTGAGTGGTTCGACATCCGCACTCGAAGTAAATCCAATCGCCCCTGTGATAGTGGGCCGACTTACCGCTCGTAGGGCACACTCGTTGCTTCCATTTCGGGCGTCGCTCGTCACTCATCGCTCATCGCTCCTTTCGCGGCAGGCGTGGGATCGGCGGGCAGGGTCCACTCCGAGGGTGTTTCCCTGAGTTCTCGCGGCCCCGTCATCGGCTTGCCGGTTCGAGGGTTCACTAGGTCGCGCCAGATGCCAGAGAGATTCTTGCAGTAGATCCGACATCCCGCTTCTGCCGCAGCATCGAGAATCGGCTGTATCCACTCGGCCCGCGTCCCTCCCTCGGCAGGCGGGATGATGCGCCGGTTGCCGTCCGACAGGCCGCCGATGACGATGAAGGACACGCCGACGATCTCTAAGCCTTCTCGAATATGCTCTTTGTTGAACGGGCCTAGTATTGGCTCGAACGAAACCCAGCGGTTGCAGAATGTCGGGCCTTCTGCCCATCGGGTAGACTCTTCGTTTTGGGTGATCGAATAACCAAACCAACAGTTAGGCCGAAATAGCGCAATATGAACAGGGTCGGCTTCTGTGCTAACGTGATGCAACCGGTATGCTTTGGTGAGGAAGATGTGCTGGTGCTGCGGGTTGTCGGTCACCACCGCGAACATATCCCGTCGCCACTCGGGTTCAACTCCCTTGCACCACGCATCGCCGTCGAAGTTCCAGGCGATCACGCGCGGCTTGCGGAGTCGGCGCACGGCCTCCAGGACTCCGGGGTGCGCGGTGGGATGGAAATGGCCTTCGCTACTGTCGGCCATCCCCTCCGCCCAGCAAAGCCCTCGCGCCCGAACCGCGCAGATCGAGTCGTCGTTATTGCAGCCGGTGATATAATTGGCACGTATCGCATTAACGGCCTTAAGGTAGGGTATCTGACTCGCACTCAGCAGGCTGCTCATGACGCCTCCCCCTCCTCGCTCGCGGTGTGTCCCAAGAATAATGTCACCTTCTTACAGATGGTCTTGTTTACGCATGATGCACAAACCGGGCCTTCATCGTAGGTCAATTTGTGCCGAGACTCAACAAATCGGCAGTTCCCTCGAAGACCAAGTACAGCTTCTAGTTCCTCTCGTGTCAGTGTTATCACGACTCGCCCTCCCCGCTCGCGCGCAGGCGGGGCGTCCACGCGCTCCTCCAGCGCCTTCACCCGCTCGCGTAGGTTGGCCACACTGCCGTTCACAACGCTCTCTACCTGCTCCAGCGTCAGTGCGTCGTCGGGCGCAGGGTCGGCGTCGGGGATCGGCTCGAACAGGGCATCGAACCTGTCGTTGCGAATACTGGCTGGCGTCTTGATCGTCGGACACGTCAGATAAGTCCATTCGCCCCTTACCTCGACCTCAACGCCTTCCCTCAGTCGGTATCTCGTTGCCATGATCTACTCCTCTCGCTCAAAACGGTGGCCTGCGGGCTGGTGGCCTCATGCTGACCCGCAGGCCGTCTCGCGCCTCGTGCGCGGGTTATCGAGGTAGCCAAATCGCCGTCATGATAAGGACGATTATGACTGCAGACGTGATAATCACGATTATCCCTCCAAGGAATGTTCTGAACCTGTCATCAACAGGCTTAAATGCCGTCCATGATGCCAGATAGACTACAAGGATGATCGCCATGACGGTGATCTTACCAATGATCGTCCACATACCATCCTCGTCTCTGCCCTCGCGGGCGTCGTGCTACTAGCCAATCGACTTACTGGCTGCGACATGGGCGGCATTGCCGACTTCCTGCTTCTTGCGACCCATGACCTCTGCGTAGTAATCGCCCGTTTTG
>Ga0180732_1000282_pt1 | contig 47254 bp, 96 predicted proteins | sample KR11_01MetaG_FD_148674 | JGI IMG/M metagenome (GOLD analysis project Ga0180732, IMG submission 148674) | Groundwater microbial communities from the Olkiluoto Island deep subsurface site, Finland - KR11_0.1 MetaG | ecosystem: Environmental > Aquatic > Deep subsurface > Groundwater | place...
AGCTCTTGTGGACCATACGAGAATCGAACTCGTCCAATTTCATTGCAAATGAAATTCGCCTTCCTTGGAACATTATAGCCCATTTATTTAATCCCAGAGTGAAAAAAAATGTTTAGTATTTAGAATTTATTATGTTTATGTAAATTATCTGTTGCCCAAAGTGGTTGTAAATTTGCTAATGACCAACTATTTTTAAATGCTTGATCTTCTGGTGTATTATATTTAAATAAAGATTGTGGTTTTTTGTGATCAACATGCCATTTTCCATAATTTTTCCAAGACATTCCTTTTTGAAATTGACATTCTAATCTCTGTTTTAACTGTTTTAATGTATATCCGACCAAATATTCCCAATTTCTTCCTTTTTTATTCTGTTTTAGAGCTTTATGAACCGCATTTCCCATACTCCTTTTTAGACGATAGTTGGGATTTATTTTATATTTTTGATAATATTTGCGTAGTAGATTCTTTTTGTAATCTTTATTTTTTGATATTCCATTTTTCCAGTTAGGAGAATTATCTCCTGTTCTTTTTTGCATCCTAATACTGTGTTTATCTCTTGTTTTTTGTGAAACAAATTTTCCAACTAATGCTTCACTAAGACTCCTACGAGAAATATTATATTCTTTCATTCGTGAAAATATAACTTTTTCACTACATTTAAAATAATTTGCTATTTTATTTATTGATAATTTTTGATGCCAATATAAATCTATAAGTTTTTGTTTATTTATTGAATATTTCCATAATTTTTTTTTCTGCTCTTTTGTTAATCTCCAATGTTTTCCCAATGATCCATTTCCAAATTTGGGATGTCCTTTTTTAAATTCAGTGGTGATAGAAGTTCTTTTGCCTTGTTTTGCTATACCTATATTGACACCATGTTGTTTTGTTCTTATATATATTCCTCTTGGCATACTTTTACATTAATCCCAAAGCGCAAAAAAGTGCTTCCTAAATAAATTCATCCCTTTATTAAATTTATCCATTAATTTATCATATTTCTTTTTTTTGAATGCAAAACTATCACATGATATATCGTTTGCCGCTCTAAATCCATCTTCTATTTCTTTTAATATTTTTTTCCATTTCCAACATTGATTGTGTTTTCTTGTATTGTCAAATACATTACTTGGACAACCACTTGCATTTTTTCTTAGTTGTTTGATGGCATCGGGCAGCCATCCTGCAATGTATGCTCCTATATCCCATACATCTGAATCTGAAAATCCATACCTCCCCCTTTGGTAAAACCATTTGATTTCTTTTGGTACCATTCTCATCCAGTCCCATCCACGCCAAAACCAATAGTATATTTCTTCATACCATGTTGTGCTGAAATCAATTTCATCCATTGGCTTGGAATCTAATTTGATAGTAAAACCATTCTCTGATACAGCAAAGATTGGTGTCTTTTTAAATTTATCATCTGATACAGCAAAGATTGGTGTGCTTTTAAATTTATTAATTGTTTTTTTAGTTGTTTTCTTGCTCATAAAATTTTTCTAATTTTTCTTGTTCATGGATTACTTTTAATACCTTTAATGGTTCTTTATTTAAAACAAGTTGTTTGAGATTGTCTTCCCAATCTTGTCCAAAGAATATTTTTGCCAATTTGAATTTTTCTTTAGTCAAAATCCAAAATATTTGTTTATGGTTTTTTTTGCAAAGATTATATATGTGTTTTTGTGTCATTTATATTAAGTAATTTTTTAATTTTATTTATGTCAAATCCGACAACAAATTTATTATTTATTTCTATCACTGGGATGGTCATTTGTTTTGTTTTTTTAATCATTCGTTCTCTCGCCTTATTGTCTATTGCTATGTTTAAATCTTTATATTTTAATTGTTTTTCATCTAAAAACATTTTTAGTGTTGTGCAATATGGACAGGTTGGTGTTGAATATACTTTTATATCTTGTTTTTTCATATATTTTTTAATTTACACTCCATTCCTTGATTGAGGAATGGGCTGGAAACTAATTAGCTTTATCTTGAAATTCTTTTGGCAATTCGTGACCAAGTTTCTCTAAACATTTTCCTGTCCACATTTTCGATTCTTGAAGTTTGGTGTGAACCAAAGACATTTCTCGACCATAACCGCTTTCTCTATCTAGTCTTAATTTATTTGACCATTGAATTAGAGCGTCAATTGATTTTCGCATATTGTGCAATCCGCTTTTTAAGTCATTTTCTTTAACATTTTCCTTAGAACTTTCTAAGTTGTTTTGTGACATATCCATAATTTTATTCCTTTCGTTTATTTTTTCGACCTTTTTATATTTGTTATTGTATCATTTAAATCACTTAATTGTATCAAAATGTATCAATTAGCACTATAAAATGTATCAATTAACAATAATAAGCACCTAAGAATAAAAGGATGATTCCAATAAATAATAAGATTTTTTGAATAGTTGAAAGTCCCATTGCTTTTGATTGAGTTACTAGAAATGATATTCCAAGCAAGCCAGTAGTGAAAATTATTCCAGGAAATATTTTAATTAAAAATTCCATCTTATTTATTTTGTTTTAATCTTTTTTGCCAATCCCTGATTTCTTTAGCTATATATTTCTCATCCTTTTTTAAATAATCTATTTCTTGTTCAATCCACGGGTCCCATTCTATGATTTCTTGTAATATTTTTTTTATTATTTTATTCATGCGGGAAGAATAGGAATCGAACCTATCACAGCAAGATTTGGAGTCTCGCTCGCCGGCCTTGGAACATGTCCACCCTGAAATATGTCCGCCGAGAAAGAATCGAACTTCCGTGGTCACAAGGACAATTGGGCTACAACCCATTCCCGAGCCATACGGGACTATCGGCGGTTTATGCGGGAGCAACAAGATTTGAACTTGCGATCTTTTGCTTGACAAGCAACTGCATTAACCAGACTATGCTATACTCCCTTCTGTTCTTCATTAGATATTTCTGTAGGACAAACATAGCTTCGCTCTCCACAATTTTTGCATCTGAAAAATGTTATTTCTTCCCATTCGTGATTGCAAGTAGTCGGACTAATGCCTGTTTTAAATTCTTTTATTTCTAAACTTAAATCAGTTCTTGAAAGTGTTCTTGCTTTTTCTATCCAATCTTGATGATTCTCTTTATTTATTATTGGAAGTATTTCTCGTAATGTTGTCCAATATATATCAGAAATATCTTCTTGTTTTACCCCAAGGTTTTCGCAAAAAGTTGAATAGATTTGTATTAAATAATATGCTTTTCTTCTTTCAAATTGCAACTCTGGTGACCCTAAATAAGATTCAAAAGTATCATATCCGCCATCTCCTAAAAATTTATACAATTCATTCTCTTTTATTTCTTTGAGCCTTTGTCCCATGACAATAAATGCTCCACCTACTACATTTTTAAGTTGAATAATTTCCTGATGTATCGTGAATGCTTTATTGGCATTCTCTTGCAATGATATTTCTTTAGTCATGATTCAATTTTATCACTATATTTTATATTGTCAAATATTACTTATTTCTAATTTCTTTAAGACGATGTATTATAGCAAAACATATTTTATCAATTACTAATAAATGAGCATCTATATTTTTTGCTTCATTTTTTAATAGTATAATTTCTTGAAGTGTTTCTTTTTGTATACTAGCGAGTTGTCTTTTGAAATTATCAACAGTAATCTTTTTATTTTCTTTAATGATATTTTCATAAATATCTTTTTCCATACTATACATTTCTGTTTTAACCCAATCTGCTTTTGCTTCATATTCTGCTTTTAATTCCGACAATCTGCGAGTTAGACCAGAAAGCACTGCTTCTCTGTGGATAAGAGAATTAGCATCCCACGACAAAAATCCATTAGTTGTGCCTTCTGGTCCATGCAATAATTCATTAATTGTTGTAACAACTAATTCCAGAATATCTCTATTCTGTTTTGGTTGTTTTTCAATAAACTTTTTTCTAGCACTTTGAAATTCAATTAATGATTGTTCTATCATTTGTTCTTTTTAGACATGAAATTTAATAATTCACATCCTTGAATCCTAAATTCACAACGATTTTTTGTTCCGATATCTTTACCTTGTATTTTCCCAAGTTCAATAAACTTTTTTATATGCTTGGGATGCTTAATGGGGAATAGTCCATTATTCCCCATCCTAGCGACATCGGGCAATGTATACCATCGTTCTTTGTCTATTATTTTATATTCTTGTATTTTTGGTCTTGACATTTTTTTTATTGAGGTTCGCCATATTGACCTACATTTTGTTGTCCTGCATTTGCTTCTTGTTTTTCTTGTGGTTGATAAACACCCCATTTTTTCCAGAATAATCCACCCTCTTTATATTCTCCAGCCGTGCTTTCTGCTCCACATTTTGTGCATTTTCTTTTGATATAAGTGAACATTCCATCATTTGTTTTCGCTTTATTACTACCCCACACAATATCTGTGCTTTGACATTCTCCACAAACATCTGGTTGAGTGAAGAATACTGCTTTTGCAATTGCTTCTTTCTCGTCTTTACCTTCACATACTATTTCCATAGTGGCATCGCCACCCATATTTCTAATGATTTTGATTGTCATATTTTTATTTGATTAATTTATCTTGTTTTGTTTTCGACCTTTTATTGCTTATTTCTTTTTTCTTTTTTTTATCTGCATCTTTTTTCTCTTTTTCTTTCTTCTTTTTTTCCATTTCTTTTTTCTTTTTTTCTTTTTCTATTTCTTGTAGTTTTATTTGTTGAATTCTGAATTCTGATGATATTTCCAATGGGAAATCACGTTGAAATGGTTTGCTATCTGGATTTTCTTCTTTCCAAGTTAAATAAGCGATTTTAAATAAATCATATCTATCTTGTATTTCTGTAAACTTATATCCTTTTTTATTTCTTGCATATCCTAGCTGTAAGATAGCAAGTTTTCTATTTTCCCATTCTTTATCTGTAATACCTAATGATTTGTAATCTATATCTGAATGGCTATAAGCTGAAACTTGCATCATCATATCCTTATAAATTGATTTGCTTGTTTTCAAATCTATTATCCATATTTGACGAACTTTATCACTAACAAAACCACTTGCCCATATCCTATCTAATGTTCCAGCATATTCTTCATTGCTTCCATCTTTGGAAAAAATAGTCATTTCATTGGCTAATAATTCTGGCTTAACTTCATCTATATAATCGGCATAACTTTTAATAGCTTCAATTTCTTCAACATTTAGTTCTTCCATCTCGCCCGTTCTCTTATTGAGATATCCATCATCTAGTTTTATTTTTAATCCTTTATCAATATCTTCTGTTGCCTGATGGACTTTGTCGCCTTTTATTCCAGCTTCATTTCTAATATTTTCCGATTCTGTTAATCCCTTTTCGGCTATCCATTTCATAAGGTAAGGACTCATATAATAATATGATTTAATCCAAGTAACGGAAGGGAACCAGGCTATTTCAGGAACACCTGTTTGTGGATTGTTGATTTCTTTCCCATAGAATCTTTCCGATGGACATGTTATTTGCATTATCCGTTTACCATTTTTCGTGATTATATTTTTGAATTCTTTTTTCATTTTTTTAAATTTAATATTTTTAATAATTGTTTGGCTGTTCCAGACCAAGCAACAATAAGTCTTTTATTATTTTTATTTTTTAATTGTTTTATTCTTGCTTTTGCTTTGTTTATGAGTCCTTGTGGATAATAATCCCACCCTTCCTGCCATTCTTTAATATTTTCAAGTTCAATTATGCTATTTTTTAAACATCCATCTATCATAATTAAAACAATCATACTTTTTTCTATCCCAACTAATTCAAGTTTATCATTAATATAAGAACCATCTCCAATATCTTTTGAATAGTGAGTTTTGGCTCTCTTTGTTCTGGTGACAATATCACCTTGTTTAAATTTATTTATGTTCATATATTTATATTTCTAATTGTTGATTGTTCTCTTCTTCTTTTAATGCTATTTCAAAATCATCAATAAGTTTTTTGAGTTGTGCTTTTTTGTCTTTGGCTGTGGATAGCCCGTCAATAAATGAATATAATATTGCTTTTGCTAATTCGTGTTTGTTCATATTTTTCTTTTGAGTTGTTTAATGATATTTTGCAATCTTTGTTCACGATTCTTAAATCGCAATGCCCATCTTCTTTGGATTCCAAGTTCATCAAACCATTTCTTAAGAACATCCATTGGAATTTCTTTATAATATTTGTCTTTCAGATTTGGCATAGAAAAACCAACTTCTTTATATCTATTTTCTAGATATTCTTTTGATGGTCTAATTGATGTAAAATATTTATCTTTCTTTTCTTTTACTAATTTATATCTTTGTGCTTTAGATATTTTAATATCAAGTTCTTCTATTAGAAATTGTATATTACTCATTGACAATTTTGTCATTGCATATATTTTATGAATTGGCAATAAATCATCTAAATATAGTTTTTTGAATTTTTGAATAACTATATTATCTTGCCAATTTTTATCAAGTGTGGAATTTTTGTCTACAGCATGTGATTGTTCTCTATATCTTTTACGATATTCTGTCTGGTATTTTTGATAACATTTTCTACAAGATGTTCTCATACCATCAGTCATTCGACTATCTTTTGGAAAATATTCAAAAGTTGCAGGATATTCTGTTTTACATTTAGTACAAATTTTTGTTGTTTCTGATGTTTCCATATTATTTTAATAATTTATTTTGACTTGCACTAAGATATTTTTGTGTTTTATCAAATAATGTATTTATTTGAAAGATTAAAGATTGCTTACTAAATGGGTCTTTCAATGATGATAGTGGATTTTCACTTAATATTTTTTCTAATTCTTGAATTCTTTTAGAGATTGCTTTTGCTCTTTCTACATCCGATTCTATAATAGATGCCATATCTGGTGATATTTCCCTAATTTTCTGTGATATTTCCCTACTATTCATTGGCTGATTATCTTTGTTTCTGTAGCTTTCAGATAAAATATTTTTTATAGCTTTATTGTCTTTAAATAATATTGCCCTTCGTAATCCTGATGATATTTCTCCGACTCCATTTGTCGGAATATATTGCTGTTTTATAATCTTCTCTTTGAGTTTGTTTCTGTATTCCAATGGAACTTTATTTGCTTCTCTAATTTTTGCGTGGCTTAATCCGTGAATGATGGCTTGTTTAACATTTTCTGGTTCTCTCAATAATTTTAAATGTTCATATATCCAAAAAACTGATTTCCCATATAAGTTAGACAATATGCCATGAGTAATATCTATTTCTGGTGATTGTTTCTTTAATATCTGAATTGTCTTTTTAAGCCCCTCACCTGCATCTATCACATTTAGTGTATTGTGATGAACATTCTCATGCATCTGTCTTATAAATCTCTGTTCTGCTGTTATGGATAAAATCCTGCATGGTATAGTTTCAAGATTCGCTACTATTGCAGCTCTCCATCTTCTCTCGCCTGTAATAATAATTCCATTATCATCTATTTCTATGGGATTAATAATTCCTTCATTTTTTATACTTATTGCAAGTTCTTTTATTTTTTTGTCTAATATGTGCTTTCTTGGTTGATTCTTATCTGGGTGAATATCTTTAACATTCTTATGGATTATGTTTTGCATTTTTTATTGTGATAACCTCTTCATTTCTTTCTTTACCATTGCAACTGGTTTTTCTATTTCAACTATTCGACTTTTGTTTTCAGATATGATTACAGGATATTTTTGCATTCCCTCTACAAGGAGGCTCAATGCCCTGAATACTCGTTTTGATATGCCACCTTCATCAAATACGTGCTTGATAACATCTCGATATTCTTCCATTGTTCTAGGAATAATTACAGCACCATATTTCTCTCGTGGATATGCCCATATCCCATCTCCTCGTAATGATGTTAGCACTTGTCCTACTTGCTGTCTGGAAACAAATGTATCCTCTCCATAAGTTCTAACTGCTAAATCAGCAATAGTTAATTTTGATTTAGATTCAATAAGCGATAAGATAAAATCTTTTCTGCTTATTTCTTTTTGACTCTTGGTCTTATACATGTTTTTATTTATTTAATTTTTCTTTTTCTTCTTTCCAAAGTTTGCTTATAACCTTAAAATCTTTAATGCCTTTTTCTCTACCCATTCTCGAAACAAATTGTTGATATTTTTCAGGCTTTTCTGCTTCTGGTAGATTTTTGATTATTTCACTTGCTTTTGCTTTTTCAACTTTTACTTCCAATTCTTCATTTTCTTCTTTTGTTGTTTTGAGCAATGCTTTGAAATTGGTCCACAACTCATTAAACTTTTCTTCAACATCTCCTCTGCCTTTTGTGAGTATCAATAATCTATCTCTACATTCTTGAGCAGCTTGAGACTGTCTGAATGCTTCTTTTATAATTTTTATTTTCATTTTTATTTTGTTTATTTATTTCTTTTTCGACCTTTTGTAATATTTGTTCGTTTATCATAAATTAATATTTGACCCCATAACCATTTGGTTATAAACTGTATAAAAAAGAGTATTGGGGTTTAACTGATTACTTTCTATATCTTATTATATACATATAGATATCTATGTCAACCCTTTTGCTTGTGGATAACTTTTATAAGCGTGCACTTGTGTGCATATCAAATATATGACTAAAAAAAATGGAAATTCAATAATAAATAATAAGGTGCTATTGGACGAGTACATCAAGATATATATGCTCTATTTCTTTCTCAATTATGAGTGGTTTGAGATTGTTGAATATTTAAATATTTCAAGAGGAAAAGTAAAATATGCAATTAGGTGGGTTAGTAAAAACTTCTTAAAAATTCCAGCAAGTGAATTGCTAAATGGTGCTATCTATTCTGTAAAACAACGTTTAAGACACAATACTGGGCTTTACGATATAGAGAGACAAAGAGATGAGGTTTCTATTAGGTCTGTTGTTGAACTCAATAGAGAAATCAGAGAAGATACTAAATATCTCAATCAACTACAATCTGTCTATCAGGATAGTTATGGCAATGTTGATGTTTCGCTGGATGCGGCTGGTATTCTAAAAATTATAACAAATAAAAAAATAGATAAAGATGAAGTCAAAGATGAAGTCAATGATAAAGTTAATGATGAAGTCAATGATAAAGTCGATGATGTCGCTAAAGACACAAAATAATGGCATTTACATCTGAACAAATAAAAATTTTGGATAGAGCCCAGAATGATTTTACTTATTTCGTAGAACACATTGGCTCAAAATCTATTCCAAACTTCGTAATGGGCGAGTATGTTAAAACTGCTTGCCGTTTTCAATCTCAAAATAAAAAAACTATTAGACTAGCGTTCCGATCGGGTATGAAATCGAAAATTGCACATTTATATTTAATGTGGAAAATAATGTTTCAGGGTATTAATAATAATATAGACATACATTATTATAGTTATAAAGAAGACCTTGCAGGACTTCATATTAGAGAAGTCAAAAAAATGATTGCCGATAATCCATATTTTGAAGAACTGATTGATTTAAAAACAAGAGCCGATTCTATTTTAGAAGCAACATGGGATAGAAAACATGTTATTACAATACGACCAAGAGGGATAGTTAGTGCATCTCGTGGTATTAAAGGAGATATTTTGATCGCAGATGATATATTAAGTGATCCAGCCCAACCAATCGTTCCAACTTTGATTTTTAAAATTAATGAATTATTCAAATCTGTTATACTTGAAAACATTAAACCTGGTGGTGAAATCCATGTTCTAGGGTCGCCGATCTCGAGAGTGGATTTTTACTTCGATCCAGAACTAAGAAATGAATTCGCTTTTATGGGAACCCCATCAATTATTAATAAGGGAACACCAAATGCAAGGTCGGCCTGGCCAGAATTCGTAAGTTTGGAAGAATTGTTAGCAAAAGAACGAGCAAGAGGGTCACGAATTTTTGATCGTGAATTTCAGATATCACCTTATTATTCAGAAGAATCATTTTTCAAAAAAGATTATTTGATGAAAAATGCTGTTAATCCAAATTTATCAAACATAGATATTAGAACTGGTTATGTAACAGATAAAATGGTTATAGCTGGTTTTGACGTTGGCAAAAAAAGACACCCCAGCCTTTTATGTTGTTTCATAATGACTGGTGGACATGCAAAAATGATTCATTTTAAGTTTATGGAGGGCTGGCCATATTTTACTGGTAAAGACAGTTTTGATATAACAAAACCATCGCAGTTAGAATATTTGAAAGAGGCAATTAAGGCTTTTAATATAGATGAACTTTATTTTGATAATACCCGTGGTGAGTTTGAATCTGCTATAGACCAAGGTGTAATGCCGCCACAAATGATTCCAATTGTTTCTACTCACAGAATTAAGGAATCAACAGCAACTGCATTCGATAAAGCTGTTTTAAATAAAGAAATAGAAATCATAAATGATGATAGATTATTAACATCAATTACACAGATGACAAAAGAACTTATGGCTCTTGAGGATAAATATGGCAATCACGCGGAGGGATTTTCAAGTATTGCTTTATGTTTTAATGGAATAAACAAATTAATTATGAGTGGCTCGCAAACGAATGTTGTTACGGCTGGAACAAAATCTATATTTGATACTGATAAAATTCCAGATGGATTTTAGGTATATGTAGTTTATATCATCTTTATAAAAATCGTTCTGGGGCTATCCTGTGCGTTCTACGGCTATGAAAGACAGACCCTTGTTTCTGACATACTTCCGTGCCTAAAGGCTACGGGGTTCTATGGTCGCAGGACTTAGCTACGTTGCCATTTGAGCCTCGCCAGTATGGCTCTTGCAAACATCTCTTTCTGTCTGCAATTGAAGAATACCTGAAGATAGCAACGCTATATTGAAAGCCGCATTACTATCAGCATTCTCAACGTGTCCGCAAAGACACTTAAATGATTTGTCGTTTCGTTCTCCTAGTTGACCACACTTTGAGCAACATTTACTCGTATATGCAGGTTCAATAAAGGATACGGGGATACCCGCTAAAAGAGCTTTATACTGGATAAATTGTCCCAGTTGATAATAACTCCAAGAGTTGAGGGCATATTTGAAACTTTTTCGACTTTTAGTTGTTTGTCTTATTCCTTTCAAATCTTCTAATCGTATTTCTGCTTTTTCTTTAACTGCTTTATTGACAATGAACCTTGAAATTTTATGATTAAGGTCTTTGACAATTCTTTGTTCTCTGTTTTTACTTTTTTTGACAATTTTATACAATCCTTTTTTCTGGAATAACTTTCTGATATTTTTATATTTTTTATGAATATGATTAGCTTTTTTTCCAAGCTTATAAACCTTTCCAGTTTCTTTAACTGCCATTACCGCGCAATGCCCAGTAGTATTTAGATCAACTCCTATATGATTAGTCGTTTGTATTAATTGTGGTTCTTTAATAGTTATTGAAACAAAAACATAATTGTTGTCTATTTCTGCTTGATTTATTTTTTCAAACATTTTGTCAAAAGGAACTTCTAACTTTAATGGGATAATGTTCAAGATATTGTTACTTACTCGCAATCCTTGAGACGGAACAATTAGTTTAACCGAATTTACCTTTTTAGCCTTATAATTTCTGCCATATTTTCTAAGTATTTGATTAGCTATTGCTGACTTTAGTCCTAAATGAGTCACATATTTAGAAGATAATTTATCTCTATTTTGAATAGCAAAATCAGCTATTTTCTTGGCAATAGATAATTCTTTAGAAAAATCCTGATTGTGCTTGACTTTATATGTGAGTATCATATATACTTATTATATACTCGTTTAATATCTAATGTCAAATTATGAATAAAGATAGATGGCAAAAATCAAAGACAGCGGTTTATAATCTTAGTTTTCATTTAATATGGTGTCCAAAATACAGACGGCCTGTTTTAGTAGATAAAATTGCTATACGACTTTCAGAATTATTAAAAGAAAAAGCTAATTTTTTAGATATTGAAATAGTTGAGCAAACTATTCAACCAGACCACGTTCATTTATTTATTCGTTCTAAACCAACGCTTGCTACACACTATATTCTTAATCAATTAAAAGGATATTCAAGCAGAGTATTAAGAAAGGAATTTCCAAGTTTAAAATCAAGATTACCTTCCTTATGGACACGTTCATATTATATTGATAGCGTTGGCAAATTAAATGAACATACAATTAGAAAATATATAGAAGAACAGAAAAAAAACTAAGACGCTTTCATCCCACCCCTAAAGGGTGTGGGCTTTCTCGCTTATTGTCGTAAGGGTCTGTTTCCAATTATATCTGTTTTATTAATTTAAAATAACTTTGCGTGTTGGCTGGTTCATTCGCCCCGCATGGTTGATTGTTGTTCGTATCTTTTTCTTCTTCCTTTTGTTCGTCTTTCTGCTTCTCTTTCTTTTCTTCATTCACAATAACCTCCTTTTTTATGTTAAGGAACTATTTTTTAAGATTGTTGTAAACTATGAAACTAATGATGCTTGAAACTATTTCGTCTTCTCCTGTCCATCCGTATATTGTTTCTCCATCTTTATCTATTTTGTCATCACAAATTTTTAATTCTCCTTCTTGAACCATCATTCCCACCCACTTATCAATTCCAGGTCTACATAATTCCCATATTTTCATTTCATATTTATCTTTTTTTGTCGGTTTGTATTTTTGTTTCATTTTTTTTATAATGCCCTCTTACAATCATTTCATTAACTTCATTAAGTTTATCTCGAATATCTTTTTTAATAACTTTAACATCGATATCTTCATTGTGTAAAACTTTTTCCATAGCATCGCACATATTTTTTAATCTTGCCCTTGGTGGCTGTATTTCAAAATATTTAGGCAATCCCATAAAAGTTTTTTTTGCGATAGAATATAACATTAACAATTCTGCTATACTAATAGCAAACTCAAATACTTTTACATCTTTATTTTTGGCTGATGGTCGTGTTTTTGTGAATCTCATTTTTACTTTTGTTTGTTTTTTTGACGGTATTGTGCTTGATACTTTTTTATTTTTTCTTTAACCCATGGTATTCGTTCATATTCTCTTCGATACTTTTTTATTCTTTCTATCACTTCTGGTCTTTGAAGATATTTTTTCCTTTTTCTTTTAACCTCTGGTCTGTGTCGATATTCTAGTATTTTCTTTTTTATTTCATCTCTATGGGCATATTCTCTGCGTTTTTTTAATTCTTCTGGCTTTCTGCGATACGCACTTCTAACATCCTGAAAATATTTTGCCTGATATTTTATCATCTTTTCTTTTATCTCTGGTTTTTTAAGGCGTTTTTTATTGTATTTTAAACAACATATCTTACATTTACTAAACAATCCATCTTTCACACATAGACTCTTATAGAAATCACTAATGTCTTTTTCTATACCACATTTTTTACATATTTTTGTGTGCATAAATTTTTAACTACTAACACATTGCAACTACATCGTCCCTACATTATGGTCAGAATGATAGGATTTGAACCTACAACATCTCGAACCCAAATCGAGTGCTCTACCGTTGAGCTACATTCTGATTATTGGGGTGTTTGGAGGGTATCGAACCCTCGTTTCCTCCTTCACAGGGAGGGATTCTGCCATTAAATTACAAACACCATTATTTCTCGTGATAAGGGTGTTTTTTTACCATTCGTTTAATACTTCTTACTTCTTTTTCTCCGATGAACTTTTCTAAACGAGATTTTATTCTATCACATTCGTAGCATTTTTCTTGGAAGTTTTCGAGACAAAGTTCGTACAAATGTTCAGCTGCATATTCATTGAATGAAATTCTTCTATTTTTGTTTATGTTTTTCATATTTTAGTTCGCAATTAAAACACATTGGACCTTTGTCGCCATAAGTGAACGACCCCCAAATTGTCCGATGGCAGTAAGCGCATGTCTCATATTCAATATAATCAATTTCTAATTCTTTACAGAGTTTGATAAATTCATCTTTATCTAAATAAGTATAAACCAAAGGACTTCCTGTTTGTTGTGAATCTTTATAACTCAAATCATTTAATTGATAAATGCCTTGTTCCTCACCAGCAATAACACCAATTAGATTATGGGTCAATTCTTTCTCTTCTTCTGGGTCGTATGGATTATTCCTATGTTGTAAATAATCTAGTTCAACTATAACTTTGTCATCTTTTTTATATATTTTCATTATTTGAATTACGAAATTAAAGATTTAATTCCGATTCCTGCTTCACGGACCCTCTAAAATGAGGCATCTCCACAGGCTCAACCCCACTCAACGTGGGTGATAAAGCAAATTTCTTAATGTTAATGGCGGCATTTATATCTCTGTCGTGTAAGGTTTTACAATCTGGGCAAATCCATTTTCTATTTGAAAGTTTTAATCCTTGATTTATCCAGCCACACTTAGAACACATTTTGCTTGAAGGTTCAAATCTACCGATTACAAGTAAATTTTTACCATACCACTTACACTTGTAAGTTAATTGTCTTACAAATTCACCCCAACTTGCATCGCTTATTGATTTTGCCAAGCAATGATTTTTCATCATTCCGTTAATATTTAAGTTCTCAATGGCAATGCTATTCACTTGGTTTTCGTGAGTAATCTGATAAGTGAGATTATGTAAGAAATTCGACCTTTGGTTTGTTATTTTATTATGAATTTTAGATACTTTAAACCTTGCTTTTTTTCTATTTTGGCTTCCTTTCTTCTTTCTGCTTAATCGCTTTTGTAGTATTTTTAATCGCTGTTCAGATTTTTTCATATATTTTGGGTTAGTAATTTTTTTACCATCAGATATTACAATAAAATCCTTCAACCCCATATCAATGCCAATTGTTGTTTTTTCTCTAACTTTTTTTAAAACAGGAAGTTTTTGTTTATTGTCTGTGATATAAGAAACAAAATACTGATTTATCCTATTTTTACTAATTGTCGCCCTTGTTATCCCGCTTTTAAAAATTCTGTCTATAATTATCTTAATCTTTCCTATTTTTATAAAAGATGCTATTCCTTTTTCAAAATCAATTTTATTTCCTTGTGGAATACCAAATGAATTTTTACCCTTTCTGCTTTTAAAATTAGGGAATCTATTTTTTTTCTTAAAAAAAGCGGTATAAGCATTATCTAATTGGCGTAAAGACATTTGAAGTGATTGAGCATTTACTTCCTTGAGCCATTCATTTTCTTTTTTCAACTTTGGTAACTCCTTCATTATGTCAAAACAACTTGGACTTTTTTTTGTTTTTTCGTAAGTTCTGATTTTTTTATCCAATCCATAATTAAATATCCATCTTGTTGCTCCAAAATGCTTTCCTAATAATATTTGTTGTGTTTTAGTCGGATAAATCCGATATTTATATGCTCGTTCCATATACAGACATTTTAGCATTTCTATATTACTTGTCAAGAGGTATTTCGTAATTTTAATTTTTTTTCTATATTTTCTTTGTGAAATATTAACTTTTTCCCTATTATTTTTATACCACATTGACATATATTCTTTTTTTGTTAATCGTGGTTTTGGTTCGCTTGATGTCTCATTACACACAAACCAGTAGGGACAATGTTCTCCACACATATTAGTCTTTTTTGGATGTTTATCATTTTTGAATTGTAATGGTCTGCAATCAATTCTATTGGCATTTTTCATTCTTTTTAATCGTTGAAATCAAATCACTTAATGCTTGTAATTGCCCATTAATGTTTTCGTTGTCTTTTTTGGTTAATATATTATTTGATTTTAATAGTTTCATGCCTGCTATAATCTCGTTCATTTGAATTTTTATTATCTTTATGAGTTTTTTGTTTTGTTTGGCAATTAATTTTCTTAAAATATCTCTAAAAATAATATTTGCATAAGCATTAAACGAAATAGCTCCGCTTCTATTTCCTTCGCTTGGAATTTCTGGATTATCTTGATTTGTTTTTGGGAATATATCATCTAATTTTTCTTCCAGCCTTTCAAAAAACTCTCTTTCAAATTCATTCATAGTTGTTCTTTGGGAGAATGTTGGAACAGATGTGCATACTTCCCATTGTTTTTCTTTTATATTTTTCATATTATTTTAATTTTTCTAAAAAAGTTTTCAACAAAATCGGTTGATAATGATTATGCTCTAAACAAAATTCTTTATGGTAGTCTGGATTCCAAAATTCACAATACTCATCAGCCCGATGCCTATTGCCATGAGAATGCCCATGTATATTTATGTCGTATTTCTTTTCTGGTATTTGTGGTCGGTGAGAAAACAAAATATTCTTTCCAAAGTATTTAGCAGAAAAAGACTCACAAACAAAATCCCAACCGTGTTCACAGTACCATGTGTTTGAATGGTTATCGTGATTCCCTAAAACAAGAATTTTTGAATGCAAATGACTTAATAATGGCATTATTTGAGAATGAACTTCCGCATCTTTCCCAAGACATATATCTCCTAAATGAATTAGAATATCATTCTGCTGAATTATGGATAGCCCCTTGATAATCAATTTTTCAAAATTCTCTGGTCTATATTGGTATTTAATAATATTGGTGTGAAAAAAGTGGGTATCGGTGAGAATGTAGGTTAACATATTTATTTATTCTTCTTGTTTTCCAAGAATATTTTGTTCCACAACTACTACAACAAGTTATCATAGTTGGACTTTTACAGATAAATTTCTTATTACATATTTTACAAATTTTTGTTTTTATTTTTTTTCTTGGACGATTATCCCACATACACATACTGAAACATTTTCTACTACAATATTTTCCAATAACATCTCTATGAAACATTTTTCCACACATTAAACATTTTTGGTCTGGTAATTTTCTACTTTTCCCACTTTGTCGTAATCGTTCATTTCTTCCATCTAAATCCATGTGGCACTTTCTACATAAATATTCAAAATCGTTAATATCTCTTAAATATTTTCCTGATATATTAGATAAATCAACAGCTTTTCTTGTTTTACATTTTTCACACAGTAATGGTTTTTTCTTTCTTTTTCTAACCCATGTATGAAGACCATTATACCCAACATTATCACCCTTCCACATTCCATTATTTTCCCCTGAATTAAAATGTTCTTTTTTCATTACAATATGGACATTTAAAATTTTTGAATTTATTACTATTATTTATTGGATTAAAATTTAACTGGATAGTTTTATTACAAAATTGACAAGTATATTTAGGAAATTTGTTTCTGGCTTTTTTAACCAATGCATACATATAAACATAATGGCATTCACTGCAACAAAATCTTTGATGAAAAGCAGTTGGTTTATACTTCTTTTTACAATAAAGACATTCTCTGTTGGGAAGTTTTGATATGTTCCGTAGTTGTGCTTCTCTTAGCCTTTGCTTGTGAGCTTCTTTCATTGGAATTACATTAAGATTGTTTCCATCCGTATTGGAATATCAATCCATTGGCAAATTTTTCAATAAATCGTGGATTGTTTGATGGAATTCTCATTAGACTGTGTCTTGCTTCTTTATTTGTTTTCATATAACTTATAATCCATTGTCTGAATTTTTCCTGTTTGTCTTCTTTCCATTCATAACTCCAATACCAGTCGTTTTTCTCAAAATCAATTTTATCAAAATCAGCACCAACCATTTTGCACTGTTTCTTTAGGATCGTTTCTAAATGTTTATTAATCTTTGTGTTTTTTTTCATTTTTTTAGTTTTTTAAGTTCTTTAAAAAATTCTTCTGCTTGTTTCTTAGTTTTGAATAATTGGATATTTACACCATACTTGTCTTCTGAAACAATTGCAAACATAAATCTTGGTTCTTTGTTTTTGTTCATATTTTTATATTTCTAAATAAATTATCTAACTTTTCCATTATTTTTTTTGTGGCAACAATATCAGCCATGGCGTCGTGGGCATTTTCAATGTTAATATCAAAATAATTACAAACATCACTCAACTTACTACTCTTGACACTAATTTTATTCAATGTTCTTAAATAATCAATAATATGCATTGGGTCTTTGATTCGTCCTAAATATGAGAATAAATATGAGTCATTGTTTTTTATGAAAAATTCTTTCAGAAAACCTATGTCAAATCTTACATTATACCCGCAAACAATAAATTTATCTTCTCTATCAAACTTGTCAATGTATTTATCAAATATGGATGTGAGTTCTTTGTATGCTGTGTTTGGTTCTTGGAATTCTTTTAATTGTTCTATGGTTATATTATTGACATCTAATGCTTTCTGCTCTACATTCTCCCATCTAAATGGTTGCATTCTTATATTAAAATTATCTATTTCTTTTCCTTCATTTTCAATAATGCCAGCTATTTGGATAATATCATTTTTTACTGGATTTACTCCAGTTGTTTCGCAATCAAGAAATATTGTTTTCATAGTTTTGCATTAATTTATTTCAATGTAAATTTTTTATGGCAAAATGGACATTCAATTTGCTTCTCTAATTCTTCTTTTAGTTTCATCTTTTCGGCTTCTGCTTTTTCTTTTTCTATTTTTGCTTTTTCTTCTATCTCCATTTTTTCTCTTTCTATTTTTTCTCTTTCTTCTCTGGCATTATCTTCTATGGCTTTTTTTTCTAATTCTGATTTTTCTTTTGCTTCTTTTTTTGCTTTTTCTGCTAATTCCCTTTCTTCCCTCGCTTTTTCCTCTATTGCTTTTATTTTATCTTTTTCCTTTTGTCTTTCTTTCTCAATTTTAGATTCTCGCTTTAATCTTTCCTTTTCCATTTTTTCTGCTTCTTTTTTAAGTTTCTCGTTTTCTAATTTTATTCTTTCCTGTTCTTTTTTTTTAGCTTCCTCTTGGGCTAATCTTTCTTCTTCTACTCTTTTTTCTTCTTCAATCCTTTTTTGCTCAGATTCTGCTTTTTGCTTATTCTCAACAAAATGTTCTTGTTCATCTAAATATTGTTCAATAGGAACGATAAGAGCTTTTAAAACATTGGAAATACCATCAATCGCCTTACCTTCTCTTAATGATTGTTCTTTTAATTGTTTTCTTACTTTTTCAATCGCAATTCTTTTTTCTCTCAAAAAAAGTCTTCCTGCTCTTGCTATTTGCATATCTACTATCTGTGTTTCATTTTTAACCACAATAGTTTTAGCTTTTTGTTCCCATTCGGCAGCAATTTTAAAATATTCTTGAAAATTATTCAAAAGAATATTAGCTTTTGTTTCTTCAAGTCCACTTTTCTTAATTATAACTGTTAGTTCATTTTTCATATTATTTCTTTTAATTATTTTTTGACTTACTCATTTCTTCTTCAATTGTTTTATATAACTCTTTTTCGTGAGTTTTGAGGATTGGTTTGAGAATATCAAAAACTCCTTTATGTTTCTGCCCACTTCCCATTTCAACAAATTTCACTGCTTCTGTGACATTCCAAACATAACTTTCGTAAGCATTGATTATAGATTGTTCAAGTTTTATTTCTTTCATATTATATCTTATTATATAGATAGATACATCTTTGTCAACCCAAGTTCCTGTGGATAACTTTTGATAACTTTTGATGTGCACATTGGTGCATATTCCAGTTATTTAAATTTTAGTTACTTGACAAGAATATTCACTTGTGTATAATGTAAATAAATGATTTATAAAATTAGCCAGAAAACTCAATGATCTTCAGCCGTTGAGATGAATGGCTGATTAAATGAGCTTTTCAAAATTACCGCAGGAACTGCGGGAAGGGTTACTCTTAAGAAAAGACGATAACAATCGTCATTTTCAAAAATAAACCCATAGCCTTGGAAACTGATATTTCGTAAAACTAATATTTCCTCAATCTGAGGTTGAAAAGGATTATAGGAAGCTGTCGGGTCTTTAGCCCGATAGTAGTTCACCTGAACCGAATAGAATAAAAGCTTGACACGATATTGTGGATGTGTATAATGAAAAAGAAAAGCAAACTTAATAATTGAATATTGGGGTGGGCAGCCCAAATACATAAAACAAATGAATTCACAAGGCTACGGCAGGGTTCACCTGCCCAGGTAATATGTTTTATGTATTGCTCTGCCATAGCCTTGTGGATTTTTTTATTTGATATTTTCATAAAATCTTCATTTTAATCCGAAGGTGTTAAATTAATATGGAAATAAACGAGTTCATTTTATAAAGAAAGGATAATAGTATGTCAGACACAAACGAACAAATAGAACAAGACCATCATTTTAATGTAGGCGAAGCAATTCAATATGGTGTAAATAAAGCTATATTATTGCATAACATAAGATTTTGGCTTATCAGAAATATGGCAAATAATACTCATAAGCATAAAATAGATGGCAAAATTTATTATTGGACTTATAATAGTAGCACTGCATTTAGAAAATTATTTCCTTATTTCAAAGACAGAAGCATTAGACAATGGTTATTAGAGTTAGAAAAAGATGGGATATTGCTTTCGGGCAACTTTAATAAATTCGGATATGATAAGACAAAATGGTACACAATCAAGGATGAATTCAGAGTAATTGGATAGGATTTGATAGCCTATTGATAGGGTATCAGAATTGAAGAAAAAAGCACCTTTAAAACACGACAGATAAGCCAATTCTCAAAAAAAATGGCTCTATATATGATTGGCGAAAACTGCCAATGGGTTGGCTAAATTTGCCAACCTATACCATATAGTAAACACATATAAAAAACCTACCCTTAAGAAAGGGTAGGTGCACCGCCATAAGAATGTCGGAGCACTAGCTTAAATTAAAGAATTATTTTAAATTAGAGAATAACCATTTCAAGTAAAGATGGAAGAGTATATAATACAGATTCTCTTTTGTATAGATTCCCCTAAACTAAATTGGCCAGTTCATAAAAGCACAATTTTAAAATCTCCTTATATTAATTGTATTAATCAATATAATAATTAATATCATTGTTAGAATAGTTATTTGTAATGTGTTCATAGTTTTTCCATTTCATTTTCAATAAATTTATTAAAGATATTAATTGGCTTCTTGTATTCTTGCCCATCGATAATCTGGTTTATTGTAGATTGTTTTTTGTTTAATAACCCATAAATGGCTTCGTCTATTGTTTTCTGGCACATTACATAGAATATATTAACTGGTTTATGGGTTGTTATTCTGTGACACCTATCTTCTGATTGGTCCTTCTCCGATGGTGACCATGGCAAATCAACAAAAATAACGTGTGATGCCCTTGTAAGTGTTAATCCCATCCCACCAGCCTGAATTGTAGCTATAAAGATTTTTGTTTTTGGGTCATTTTGTAAGGCATCTACCGATTTCTTCCTTTCATCTATATCCATTCCACCATGCAATGTTACGCTTTCTTTTAGTTGTTCGTTCAAATCTTTTACTGTTTTTCTGTACTGGCTGAATATTACAATCTTATCATCTGGGTTATTCTCGAGTATATTTTCTACCACTGATTTGATAACATTCCCTTGAACTTTGTATTCAGAGCATATTTGTTTTAATAATTGAACTTTTGTGAATGCTTCTCCACGAAGTCGCTTCCTGATTTCTACTTTGGTAAGCTCTGTATATTCTGAAAGAAAGTCTTTAAAACTTTTCATTGCAAGATTATATTGTTTGGCATATTCGCCATCAATATTTATCAAAATTTTGTTATAGATTTTGGCGGGCAAATCTTTAAGGATTTCTTCTTTTCTTTTTCTGTGTACAAATGGTCTTATTTTTTCTGATAGTTCGGCTATATTTCGAGTTCCTGTTGTGACAAAATAATGAAAGCGATGATGCACATATCCAGTGATATATTGGTTTCTAAAATGTAACCAATTATTCCAAGTAGTTGGGTTTAAATAATTCAGCTGATTCCATAGATCCATTGGACTGTTTGTGATCGGTGTGCCTGATAAAAGTATTTTCTTTGGGATATTTAATTGTTTGACAGCCTTGCTTCTGGCTGCCTTTGTGGATTTTATGAATGAACAGTTTGAAACAAGTATATTATTAGCAAAGTAATTGTGATTATCTTCTATTTCAAGGTTGTATATTGTTGAATTTCTTTGACAACCTTTGGTAAATCTTCTAGAATTTCTTGATTCCAAAATCTCAACACTTTCCACCCTAGTTTGTTCAAAATTTCTGTTTTGCGTTTGTCCAGGAATTTCCATTTTTTGAGTCTGTGAGTACTGCCATCTACCTCTATTGCGAGCTTTATTTCTGGGATTCCAATATCTACCTTGTAACAATTGGGAACACATATAAATAAGTGTTTTACATCTTTTGTCAAAATTGCATATTCTAGAGATTTTTTGGGTAATTTTAGTTCCTCCCATAGTTTTTTTTGTGGAACTGTAAGTTGTCCATTCCCCCCTCTTGATAAAAATGTTCTTCCTTTTGTGGCTTTCTTTATTTTTTCTATTGTTTCTGGTGTTGGAGTATATGGATGAAGTTTGTACCATAGAGACATTTCTGGGCGTTTTTTCCCCTTCCAATAACCTGGCTTGCCCTTCATTATTTGACTGTGATGAATCCTCCAGCTTTTCCGACTGACTCGCCATTGTGCACAACATTTTTTTGAACAGAATTTTCGTTTTCGTGATGTTTCTCCATGTGGTCTTATGTAGAATATTTTTTTGCACCAATAACATTTTTTTTTGACTAATGGTTTTCTTAATTTCTGCCAACTTTTTATAGTTTGTGGTAATGTGTTGACATAAAATGTTGCACATCGATGACTGCAGAATCTTGCTGTGGCTTTGCCCTTTTTGGTGGTAAAGAATATTTTTTTGCACCATTCGCATGTGCGTTCCGCTTTTGATATCTTTTGCTTTGACATATTTTTTTGTTTCTTCAATAAAAATTTTGTGGTTTTTGGTGCATATTATTTCACCATCTGAATGTTTAATTTTTATTAAAGAAGAATATAATGGATTTTTAATTTTTCTAATTATCTTTTTGTGTTCTACTATATTATTTGATAAATTACAAGATGCAACTAATACCTTTAAATTATTTTCTACTATATCGCCAATCATTAACATTCCCTTGTTTGTTAAAATTGGTGTATTGTATGGAAAACATTCATCCAATACAATACAGTCAAAATCCTGTGCTTGTAGTTCTGATAGGTATTTTTTTACAATATCATAATTAATAACCGTAATATCTTTTGAAAAATCTAGTTCTTTATCTTTCGCATTTATTACCGAACAAGTTTTATCTATCCATTTCCCCACTTCATCCGCCCAAACGAGTTTGATCGAATTGGGGCAAATAACAAGTGTTTTTAGATTATGTTTGGCGATGTATAGTAGTGATATGAGGCATTTCCCGCCACCCATTGGGATCGCAACGAGCCCATTCCCATTCTTTTCTTCAAGCCATTCTACTGCTTCTTTTTGAAATGGGCGGATTAGATGTGAATTTTTTATTTGTTGTGACATATTTTAGTGGGGATGGAGGGAGTCGAACCCCCAACCTTCTTCTTAAAAGGAAGCTACTCTACCATTGAGTTACATCCCCATATTATGCACCAGTGTGCATACTACTTTTTCTTTAGAAAATTATACAAATCTTCCACTGTATCTAGTTTTATTTCTTTGCCTTTTTTATAAACTGTAAGTTTTTTATTTTTACCAAAATCCTTATCGTAAATCCACCAGTCGACCCAATCTTCTCTATCATTAAATATATCCTTTAAACAACTAAGCAATGCCTCTAATATATTACTAGACATTTCTGGAACAAAATGACCATCCATAATATCTTCAAGAGCTTTACAGAATTTTAATTCTTTTTCGCTTTGTTTTTTTATGGCTTCTATTGCTTTTTTGAAAGTTTCTAATTTTATCATAGTTTTAATGCTCTAATATGTGTTTTATATGTTGTTTTCGTTTGACTGTCCCCCCGTGGTGCGATTTTTATGTCAAAGTGATACTTTGCTACTATTTTTATTTGAAGGGCTTGATATGGCTATATTTTGTGTGCACCAATGTGCACTTATTAATATTGATTTCTTCTTGATGGATGGTAGGAATTCAATAGGTCATCAGCTTTTGTATGAATGGGTCGTTTCCTCGCCATCCCTATAACCGATCGGGGTAAAAACCCCACCCACATTATCCTACAAGCTTCACCTCACACCACAACCTCCCGAAAGTCGTCACTCTAATAGGTCTTAGTTAATCGGGTCGTGCGTTATCTTATCAGCCATACTTGCAAGTATGGTAATCCTCAAAGATTATTCCGCTACATCCATCAAGGAAAAATCAATATTCTATTGTATTAATTTTGTGTTAATTATTTGAAAACCAAGAATAGTACAATTGTTGCTCATCGCCCTCATGAATGATTTTCACGGGCAATCCCATATTAATCCTGTGAATTTGCCACAATAATCTCCCGCATCTGCCATTCGAATCTAAAAACGGATGGATTCCCTCAAACGCAATATGAATCTGTTTGGCTCTTTCTTCTGGATTTTTAAATACTCTTTTAGATGCCATTTTAAATAATACTTTTTTATATAAGTCCATCTTTATAAGATATTCACTAGTAAAGTATTTTCTGTATCCACCGATAAAAACATCACAATCTCTAAATTTCCCAGCTATATCTGGTCTTAGCCTTTTCATTAATAATCTATGTATTTCTAGAACATAACTAATAGTTATTTTATTTCTATTTCTGTATGCATAATTCCAAGCTTTTTTTGCATCTTCAAGAGCTACTTCACTGTATTCTTTCTCTATGTAATTTGATTGTTTTAGAAATTCTTTTATTTTTTTGTCCATATTTTTTATTTTCTAATAAATTTTTGATTTCCACTAGGAACCCATATACCAGATTTTGGTTTTGTTTCATTGATTGCATCTTTTGCCATTTTATACTTATATTTAATCAAATCAACAGCAAGTTTAAATGCGACTGGGCATTCAGATGAAACACAAGCAATAGGCACGCTTTCTTTTAACCCAGAAACAGAATTTTTATGATAAACTGGTTCTTCCAATGGATAAAATCTACAAACCAATGGTCTTGCTGGATATACACTACATTCTTTTTTATCTTTATCATAAAAAGGGCATGGCTTAGGGAGCATATAAACCTTGCCATCGCTATCTTTTCTTGTTTTTATGCTTAATTTTTTAAGATTATTAAAACTTTTTTTGAGATATTTACCGATTAATCGTAATTCTGTTTCTTTAAATCTGACTGCTGAGATATCTTCATTGTCTAATTTTTTTATGCAACAATGACTACATTCTCTACAAGATTCTTCCCAAACAACATCTTTAATATTACAACTACCAGAAAGGTCAAGCATTGTCATAACTGGAATACCCAAATCAATAACCTCCTTTTTTTCTCTTTTTTTTTCAAGCATTTGCATTAGTTTTTCTTCACTAATGGTTTCTGGTTCTTTATTTATTTTTAATGGTAATTGTTTTTTAAAATCTTTTATAATCATTGTTTATTTTTTAGATGTATTGAACTCTAATTGCCATTTTTTGTAGGCGGTTTTAAGCATTTTCGCTTCTCGGTCTAAAACTTTAAGGCGTTCTTTTAGTTTTGCGAAATTATCATCATCATCGTATCTATTGCCCCAAAGGACTATACTATCTCTAAAAACAAATATTGCTTCTTTTGAGGACACAAAAGCAGTTTTCCATTTTATGTTATTTTCGTCATCAAAGAATTTTTTTACTTTTATTTTCATATTATTTTAGGTTATTTATTATTTGTTTGATTGCTTTTTTTTGCGCAGTTGTTAAATATAGTATCGGATAAAATCCTTCAATTTCTTTTTCTACCATTTTTAATACTTCTTGGCGGTCGGAGAGAATAAAATCCTTCATTTGACCGAATTGACAAACTCTTCTTTGATGAATGCCTTTGTGAAATTTATCAAATCCTGTTAAATCTTTTATATCTTTCATATTATTTATTTATTTTTTTAATATATTTTTTTAACTCTCTAATAATTTCCTTACAAACTTTTTCCAGTGATTTACTTTGACAAGTTTTAGTGTATTCTATTTTTCCACACCAATTACAAAAGCGTTTCATTTATTTTTCTAATTATGTCTAATATTCTCCTACAAATCATCTTGTCAGCATTTTCTAAAATAACATCAATTCTTTTTTGACCATCAGCATATAAACTTTTGTCTATTGCTTGTTCTTTCTCAATCTTCTTAATCCCCTCGTCTATGTGTTGCTGGTAATGCTTTACTCCTGCGTCATAACCTTTGTCGTATTGAAAGCGGAGTTTCTCTTGGATTATTTCGTTAATCTCCTGGGCGTGTTTTTGGGTTATTTTTCTTTTGAGGTCTAAATTAATAACAAAATCAGTTGTGCTTCCTATTGGTTGGTTGATGTTTTGTTGTGTATCTAATGGCTTCAAGTCAGGACGACCTATTGCGTCATAGAAATTATCTTTTGTCCAATCTATACCTTTTGGCTTTTGTGATAAATACTTTTCTGATTTTTTTCTTCCTTCTTCACAAATAAAATCATTGTAGGTAATCCCACACTCTTCACAATAAGTTTCGTATCTTAAAACATCATCAAACCAAATATGTTCACATTGTTTTTTCTCCATACTTATTACCTTTCGTTTAGTTTATATTTTCATTTTTTTCAGCCCAACCAATTATAAATCCTGCTATAAAATAATTATTTTTACTATCACTATTATCGCAATCCTTTTTAAGTTTACTTCTTGGAAATTTATCTGATAATTCTAAATATAACTTTTTTGGTATGCCTAATTTTTTATTTGCTTTTTCTGAATTTGAAAAAATATGGTCAATACTTAAATCACATTTAGGTGTTCCGCTTTTTAAAAGTTTTTTAGTAAATTTCTTCATACTTATTACCTTTCGTTAAATTTTCTGCGGATAATCCGCTTAATTAATACATCTGACTGGGGGCAAGAAGCGGTTAGTTATTTTCTTGCTCTCCTATGACCATAAGGCGGAAGTTCTCAATCCGTCTCCCATTATGGCTTTACCGCACCCCAGTTTTAATAACTTTTATCTGGGCGGTAGGGAATAAGGTCGTAAATTGTTTCTGTTGCTATTGTGTTTCTGTTTGCCATTACAACCAACAATAGGTCTACTTTTTTACCGACCCTACTCGGTGGAATGCCTATTGTCCGCCCAGATAGAAATTGTTAAAATCCTATATCTTCTAAATTGACTACTTAATTATAGAGGGATAGAAGTTTTTCCTATCCCTCTGGTTATAGAGGAAAATTATTTTTTCTTCCTGGAAGAATGGCGGTCTTTTGGAACGCCGTGTCCTCCTGCCTTAGCCGCATCGTTTCTGGCATCATGGTGTGCTCTGCTAGTATCTTTTCTTGTAGCATTTGTCGCTTTTTGAGCATCCTTCTGCGAGAAACCACCACCAACCTGATTGGAATTAAAATTCCCGTATCCGTAATATCCCTTAGACATATTGCCACCTCCTTTTCTCAACAATCTGTATTTTCTTCTTAATAAAGAACTACTTACTTTTTAACTATATCCAAAATACAAGGTTTAGCAATCGCAAATAAAGCATACATATTATCGCCTTCTTTATTCTCATTGTGATGTTGAAAGTCGTGGCTTTGGCAAATCCGAATAAAATTTTTATCTTCGTGAATGAAATAACCAATAGTTTTTATTTTCATTGTATCATCTGCTTCTTTAATCCAACTATCAACATCTGAGGGAGTATTCCAACCACTCTTGCTATGACTATCAAGCCAAGTTATTTCAACAATACAGTATTTATTTAGTTTTACTGGTGAAATGTTTTTCATATTAAAATCTTTTATGTTTATAATTAAATAACTTTGGACTGGATGGGTAGGGTCTAATCACCCTATCGGAATTGAAGCTCTCAAAATAATTTCTTATTTTTACAATGCTACCGATTAGCCTCCATCCAGACAAAAATTATTTAAATGATTGTTTTAGAAGTTTTTCTTTGTACCATTGTGGGAATCCACCAACAGCATATCGTAAAATCTCACTACCATATTCTTTCCACAAAAATTCTTTAATATTTTCTTTTTCTTCTTCTGTAATATCAGATTGAATTTCTTTAATAAGTTTTCCAATATCTTTGGGTGCATTTTCCAATTCTCCTCTTTCTGCAAGATGTTGAATTCCCTTTTCCCATCTTGCTTCTGTTTTGAAACCTTCTTTAAATGTTTGCCATTTGCCCTTTGTTGAATGGTCTTTTCCCCAACTCTTGTGATGGACTTCCTTAAACGCCTCTGACACATACTTTCCCATCATAAGTGGGATAGGTTGCCCGCCCAATAAGAACGGTTGATTGTAATTTTTCACAACTATCCCCTCAATTTTAGTTCCACCCAAAATACTATCATTATCTAAAAATTCAAGTAATTGTTCTGAACTTTTTATTTCTCCTTTATGTAATAATGGGACGATTTCAATATCAACTTGTTCTGCATGTTTTTTTAGAACTTCATAATCTTTTTCAAAGTTTCCATTTTCATCCGTAACACCAAATAAAATTAAATTATTAATTGGTGTTCGATTATAGTTGAGTGTATTGTGATGTGGCTTATTTAAATATTCAGTATAGTAAACTGTATTATTTGGTATTTTATCTTGAATGGAATTTACATAATCAACGGCAATAGCAAACATCTTTTCACAGTTGTCTGAAAATAATTGTTGTCCTTTGCTTCTGAAGAATAGTTCATCATTGATTTTAGCAAAGGCAAACAACGATCCGTCCAATTTTTCTGTAATTTCGACTTCTCCATCGAATATATTTTCAATGTAATTTTGACCTATTGCGAATATTTTGGGGTATGTTTTAATCATAGTTTTGTGCACATTGGTGCATATTTATTATTAAATTCTGGATAGGTGAGGATTTGACAAGATAATCCTTGCGGGATTTATCACTTGTATAGTCACCCCACATGGCACTCACATTACCTACACACAGTTAGTGTGAGCATCTGTGCTGAGTGGTTACCTATTTCACCACTACCCAGAATTTAATAATCAATATTTACTTTTTATATCTTATTATATTTATATTAACGAGTCAATATGATATCTTGTGGATAACTTTATTTTATTATGGCTATTATCCAAGCAATAAATATAATTATCCAAGCTATAAACAATAGATTATGATTTTTATACATAATTATTTTAGATAAACTGATTTGGGTTTCAATTCTGGCTTCCACCCACCAGTATTTCTACTACTCTTTACCTTTCTACTTTTTACTATTTCAATCTCTGGCTCATCAAAGGAATAACTATCACCAAGAGTGCCATCTTTCTTAACCTTTGGCTGTATGGTGATTCTATCGCAACCACTTAAATAATTTGTTCGTGCAATGGCAATACCTTTAACCCCAGTAACTGTGTGTTTTACTTCATCGCCTAATTTTATTTTATTCATATATTTCTAATTTATTACAAACCAATCCTTACTATCTAAATCACCTAAACTGATAAACCAAGCATAATGTTTATCATCTTCTTTATGTAACATTAGCCTTTCATCTTTCATTTCTCCATAAATCTTTTGATTTTTCCATTCTTTTCTACTAATCTTTTTTCCATTTACTGCTTTTTTTAGGGCAGTATAGAAATCAAATAACTCCTCTTTTTTTTCACTTGGACTTTTTACCTCAACTGGGAGTGGACTTGTATTTGGTAGGGGGCTTGTATTGTTTGTCATAATTTTATCCTTTCTTTTATTATTTAATAAATCTTTATTTTTTTGTATCATTTTTCAGAAGGGATGAAGTAGTTATTTTCCTTATTTCTTTTCTTTGCTTCTTTTCCACAATTCATACAAACACATTTTCCTTCTATGTATGATATTTGCAGTCCTTCTTGTGATGTCTCAAAACCACCAAAATATTCCCCACATATTGGACAAGGAATCCAAAAATATCCTCCGAATACTGTACGAAGATAGGCAAACCATCTTGGCTGAAGTCGTATGTCTTTTTTCATTTTTATTAAAAACCAATTTTTACTTTTTTTTCTTTAATAATATTATCATTTTCATCTACTAATTGAACTACTGCTTCTCTGTCTAACTCATCTAAAGAATTGATTATTTCAAGAGCACTTTCTTGTCCTATTATCTCTCCAATATAGTCGCCATCTATGTCTTTAAATTTAATTTCATCACTTTCTTCTGTTAAATTGTAATTAAGGATTACTTTTATTTTATTCATATTGATATTTTTATTGTTTCCCATAGTTTTTCTATTTTTGTTCTTTGTTTCGGTTTTAAAATATTTACCCTAACAACATATTTATAACAATCTGGGCAATAAATCTTTTTAGCCTTGGTTAATTTATTTAAAATCTTATCACCGATTATAAATTCAAATTTCTTTTTACACAAATCACACTTAAATTCATCGGTTAATGGTATTTCAATTATAATTTCCTTGTTCATTTTTTTATATCTTTATCTTTTATATATTTCCATCCCGATGCCAACATTATATCTTCAAAGGTTTTACATTTTGCCAAATCTTTAGTTTTAAGTATTTCCCATTCACAAGCACACATACTACCCAATCCATCTTTTTTGCACATAGAACAGTTACGAGATTTCACATAATCTTCTGCTTCTTTTTTCGTATCAAATTCCTTTGATGGGTCTTTGCCATCTGTTGCGGGCATATAATATGCTGTCCATTTTTTCATTATTTTTTCTTTTTACTATTATCCATTTGTTTTTTAATTTTTTTCATTTTTGCTTCTTTTCGTTTATTCCATTCAGCTGAATCGAATATATTGATTCTTTCTTCTAATTCTTTTTGTGTCCTCATTTTGCGTGCCATTTTTATTTTTTGTTTGTGTTTCATATTATTTGTTTGCTATTTTTATTCCAGCTATCATTATCAAAATAGATATCACTCCAAAAATAAATCCTATCAATAAACTTTTAATAATTGAGAATAACATATCCCAACCAGCATAGATAACAAAACCATATAGCAATGTTAATACTGGGAGAGATGCAATTATATATCCTATTATTTTACGTATAAGTTTAGTTCTTTTTTTTAAGATTTCTTTCATAATTTTTTAATAAATTTCTCTAAATCCACACTATTAACATAGGGCTTATTACTATCAATACATTTATCTGACTCGTGATGTTCGTGATTTTCCCATAGCCATTTTTCTATCTTTTCTAAAATCTCTTTTTTAAATTTCAACCTACCGCTTCTAAAACCAGTGTCAAATGATTTGGTGATTAACCCTTGAATTATCTCCTCAATCTCTTGGGCGTGGACTTCTGATACCTTGCCATAAATATTTAATTTTTCAATTATTTTTCCCATTTTTGTTTATTATATCTCGTAGATAACTAATTAAATAGTTGTATTTATTCGCATATCCTTCGTATGATTGAGGTAACAGATTATAACTACTTTTCAATGCTATCTTTATTTCTTTAACAATATCTTGGTGTGTTATGTCTTCTTTTTGTTGGGCGAGGAGAGAATAAGTGAGTTCTAACAAATCATTTCCAACACATTCATTTTCATAATCATAGAATACAAAATCTGGATTTTTAGTAAATTCTTTATTCAGTTTTTTCTCTATATCTTTTTTGTTCATATTCCGAGTAGTATGTTTTGAAATCTTTATGACTTTGTGACTATTTATCTGTCTTTTTATATCTTATTATATATGTGAAAGTATTTTTGTCAACCACGCTATCTGTGGATAACTTTGGAGTATTTAACTGTATATTGTTTATTTGGTCTTGGATAAAAATAACTTCTTCCATCTATAAAATGATGCTCTACTTTCTTCCCATTTTTCCAATCTCTTTATATCATCCGTATATTTCTCCAACAAATCTTTCATTGTGAATAACCTTTTGTCGATATCAAGATTTTGTATCACTTCGTGTCGCCAGTCGATGTTGGATTGCTTGCTCTCGATTGCGAGCACATATGTACGCAAGTTGAGATTCTTTGAGAATGGGGCAAATGTTTTTAAGAAATCTAGTATTTCTTTATCTTCCGCCCATTCCGTAAGATACCTATGGATTTCCACATCAGATGGGCAAAAGTTCAAGCAGTGTCCCCTTGACATTACAGCCTTGATATTAGCATCTTCTGGTTTGAGTTTGTTAAGCAACAGGATTACTTTTGCTTTTGTTTCAAATTCCTGTGGGTAATCTTTCAACATAGGAGAAGTTGTGGCATATTTCATAACTTTTTCTTCTCTTGAGTCGCAAAGTATTTTTAGCATTGTCACCAGCTTGGAATTGCTAAACATTATTTCTGCTTCATCGATCATGACCAGTAAATCCATTTCTTCTTGTGTCCTCTCATACAAAAGTTGGTAGAATCTCATTGGAGTTACGTGAGAATTAATGCTCAATGGTGCGAATTCTATGAGGGCATTTTCTACCTGAAAAGATTTCCCAAGTCCAGCTCTAGAAACTAATGTCACCAAGTTCATTTTCTTCTGACTAAAGCTTTCAATGTATTTTTGTAGGTCTTTATATTTTTCAATTTTTAGAAAGTTCATATTATATTTCTTTTAATTTTGCTGTGGCTAATTCTTTTATCTTATTCTTTAATCTGCTTTCATCATACCCACAAAATTCTTCCCAACAGGCGAACCAGTAGTCTTCTTTATCCGCCCATTTCAAAACTTCTTTATACCATTTTAACATTCTTTTTCTTTCATATCCCAATCTTGCTGGATTTTTTATGTTAGATATTAAATTAAAGAAAAAAGCATTAACTAACTTCGCCATATTATAATCTTCAATCTCGTTCTTATAAATTGTGTATCTGTAAGAATTCGCAACTTTGAGATGCCACCAAATGGTTTTGGAATGCAAATTGAATTCTTTAGCGAGTTCCGTAATCGTGCTGCCATTACGATGTTTTTCTACTATCTTTTTCTTTGTTTTTTCACTTGTTCTTTTTTGAGGCATAGTTTTATACTACTTTATATCTAAAATCGCACTATCAAGCCCGTATGGCTAAATAAACACTATTGCATTGCCAGTTGTGAGCCCACGATTTCCACTTTTAATACTTTTGTCCCAAAATCTATAGATTCTTTTCTGGTCTGAAACCAAATATCTATTTTATGATTATTTTTAAGAGCCATTCTGTCTTCGACTACGAATATCTTATTCCCATACATTTCTGGGAATCTTACTTTCGTTCCAAATGTTAAGAAGTTGCAGGCTACTATCCCATCTCTAACTTGCGTGCCTGATGCGGTGGTAAATGGCGTTGAATCCGTCTGGTCGGGTGTGCTTGAGTAAGCTGTAGTTTCAATGTCCATTGTTCTGCTTGTATATTGATATGTCAGTATCGGAGTTGCCACTACATAAGATTGTGATGAGAATGCGAGCAAATCAATAACTTCTGGTGCTCCATCAAAGTTTTTTACTATATAACTTAGCCACGCAAGCCACCCGATAAGGATTACAAGTCCTAGTAGAACTAAATACCAATTAAATTTTATTGTTTTATCTTTGTTCATTGTTTTTTAAGAATAATTTGAAGATTCTTTGGTTCTCCCACATTTTTCACAATATAGAATCGTCTTTATTTCAGCATCAAATTCATGTCTTATCCTGGTGGTGGAACCATACTTCCAACAATGGATACATTTTTTCTTAACTTTTTTGTTTTTGTTCATAGGTTTGTGCACCACTGTGCATTATTTCTTATATCTATACCAAAACCACAATAGAACTCCAGCCCATAGAATAATATTTAATATATATATTATTTTAACAACAATGAGTTCCGTTGTGAATAACACATCAAGTCCATCTATTATAAATATCATTGCTATAGCTGTTATTATTATTGGTATTAGTTTTATTTTTATATTTTTAATTAAATTCATTTTTATCGTCCTGGGATTGAGCAACCATAACTACTTATACCGATTTCATTTAAAAAACATAAAAATGTTGCTAAAAGCACATGTATTATTACAAAATATGCAATATAAGCCCACATAAATATTAAACCTAAGATTTTTAATATTCCAATTATAGTAAGTTGTGTTTTTTTCTTACATACACAATAAAGAAACCATAATACAAATATAAAATTCATTGCAAGAACCCCGATACCTTCAATGCTGGAATAAAAACCACCAAATCCCATTGCAATTAACATTCCAACATATAGTATTAAATAAATAATTGTTTTAGTTTTTTCTTTCATAATTTTTTAATTATTTATAAATCTTCTATGCTACATAAATAAAGAAATAACATAAAGAAAATTCCTATTATTGTTGTGAATGTTATCAGCATCCATCCCCCACAAAGTAAAATATATTCACCGAAACAAAAAATAAGAATATAACTATAAATAAAACTAACTAAATAACAAAGTATCTTTATAAAATTTCCGCTATTCCTACTTATGGAACATAAAACAAAGGGAATTAATATAAAGAATATAATAATAGCAGTCATAATTTATAGATATTTTTCTATATATTTCAATGGTTCTTCATCTTTTCTCATATTTTCTACATGACATTTCCAATAATACTTTTTTTCATCACAAGGAGGTCGATTTGCTCCTTTTAATTTATATCCCTTGCCAGTGCTATGAAGTATTTCATTTCCCCAAAATGCTTCAGCAAATTTATCAGAGAATATAACTTTATCACACATAGATTCAAGATTGTCTTTTATATCATTCATTATATCATAAGATGTTCCCATATTTTTTAATAAAAAAAGGTTCATATCAGATTCCTCCAATTCCATAACTTTATTTTCATCTTGATAACCATTTTTTTTAGCTTTTCCTACTGCTTGTTGTAATATTTGTAATACTTGTTTATTTGTTAGTTCTGTTGTCATATTTTTGTTTTTTTATTAGTCCATATTTTACTATCAATTTATTGATTAACTTTTCGGGATTAACATCAATGTAATTTTCAACAAAATCCTCTATGTTATTATAACCAAATTGACTTAATAACTTATCTATATTTATCTTTTCTTTTAATTTTTTGATAAATTCTTTTTTTCTAATTTTTTGTTTTTTGACTTTTTTTTCATCTAACCACTTTTTTATTAAGAAACCCATTATAATACACCAAAAAAGAAAAATCATATCACAAATAAAAGCGATTAAACCACCAATAATAAAATAACAAAAATAATGTGTCTTGTCTGATTCTTTTTTCATATCTAATTAAATTCCTTAATTATCCGCACCAACAAATCATCAGCATCCTGAAATCTTGCATTATCTGGCAATTTAGATTTCTTTAATGCTAAATCTAATTTTTTTAGTAAGTCATCAAATCTTTTTACAATATCCTGATATGTTATCTTTCCGAATTTGATTGCTTTTAGTTCTTCACAATTTGGGCGAGGCATAATTAGATTTGCTGTTTCTAAAAGTTCTATTCCTTGCTCGAGCAATCTAATACAGTTGCTTGCGTTTTTGGGACTATACCCGAATTTAAGGATTTCTTTTCTTCTTTTCTCTCCTGTTTTGCCAGTTAGTTTTGTTAGTGATGAAAACTCACTGTAAGCGAAGCCACGAAAGCGAGGGTGTATTTCTTTGCTTAAGAACATCAGGCGGTTATCTCTTATTATCTTGCCTGCTGGTTCCATTATTCTAATGCAATTAGATGGAGTGAATAACCATTCCATAACGGATGGATTTGATTTGACTGCCAATCTAAAGAATTTTTGGATTGGATACATCACCACATCCTCTAAAATGCCTTGCTTATTTTCTTTTTCATATCGTATATCTTTTAGTTCTATCATTGACAAACTTTCCTCAATGGTCGGTAGTAAGATGCCACGAATATCAATATCAGCATCTGGCGTGGCAGTTCCGTAACAGCGAGATCCATATAGGGTTTCATAAATAGTTTTCATAGATTTAAGAGGATTTTTTTGGAAACGGACTTTGCGAAATAGAAATATCGGATATTTCATTTCATTGTTCGTTTCGTTTAGAGAATCCTCAAACTCTTGTTAATGGACTTCGTTCACTCTGTGTGAACTACTATCGGGCTAAAGACCCGATAGCTTCCTCTTTCAACGAGTCGGCTAATGCCGTTCTCTTCGGAGGCGTAGATTTCCGCAGTCCCTGCGGTATTAAACTAAAATTTTTGATGTTATTTGCGGCTAAAATATCTCTATCATGTCTTACTCCGCATTCTTTGCAAGTCCATTCTCTATCGGAAAGTTTCAATTCTTGATTTACAATTCCGCAACTACAAGTTTTACTACTTGCTTCAAATCTACCAATAACTAACAAATTTTTCCCATACCATTCGGTTTTATATTCTAATTGTCTTCTAAATATTCCCCAACTTACATCTGATATTGCTTGTGCTAAACAATGATTTTTAATCATTCCTTTTACATTCAAATCCTCAATGGCTATTGAACCAACTTGTTTCTCGTTGGTTAGCTGATAAGAGATTTTATGTAAAAAATCCGACCTTTGATTGGTAATTTTTTCATGTAATAAGCTAACTTTTTGTTTTTGTTTTTTCTTATTGTTGCTTCCTTTAATTTTTCTGCTTAACCACCTTTGTTGCCTTTTTAATTTTTTCAAACCGCTTTTTAAAAATTTAGGGTTTTCTATCTTTTCCCCTGTGCTTAAAGTAACAAAAGTTTTAATCCCTAAATCAATCCCGACTGTAGTTTTTTCTATAATTTTTTTCTTCTTCGGTAAATTTTTATCTTGCTCAACTAAAATTGAAATGAAATATTTTCCAGTCGGCGTTTTACTGACAGTAGCTGTTTTTATTTTACCCTCTAATTTTCTATGTTGTTTTATTTTTATGTTTTTAATTTTTGGAATATCCAATTTATCTGACAATTTTAAATGTTGCGGTATTTGAAAACTGTTTTTGTTATATTTTTTACTTTTAAAATTTGGAAATCTGTTTTGCTTTCTAAAAAAATTAGTAAAAGCGTTATCTAAATTTCTCAATGACGCTTGAAGTGATTGACTATTTATCTCATTAAGCCATTCAAAATCTTTTTCTTTTTTTAAACTTATTAATTCATTGATTAAATCAAAACAGGTTAATCTTTTTTTGTCCTGTTGATACGCTTTTATCTTTTTTTCTAATCCCCAATTAAAGACAAAGCGAACAGAACCAAAATGTTTTTCAAACAATTCTTTTTGTTCTTTATTCGGATATATTCTATATTTATATGCCTTTTGTATCATATTTAAAGTATAGCATACTTTTCTTTACACTGCCAATCTTTTTCGGCTAATTCATCGCAACGGCTAAAGACCATTGCGTTTTCTTAGCCAACAGCTTCAATAAACAATGTTTGTAAAAGAATAGTTAGTTCCTCTTGTAGTGAGATTAACCCCCAAATCCCATTGATTATAAATATCATCGCTAAAATTATTATTATTGTTTTTATTGTTTTTGTCTTCACAATTATCTCCTTTCTTTCTTTAACTTTTCAATTTCACTAGCTAAATAATTAAGCATTTCAAAAGCATCATCCACTTCTGTTTCTTCGTCATAGAAATCTGCAAATCTCTTTACATAAATATCTTTTTTTCTTTTAGGTTTTTCTTTGAATTGTTCTGTATCGCATTGTGGGAGAATGTATTGTGGAAAGCTAAATATTTCTTTTGCTTCTTCCATCATTGCTGCTTCTTCCATCATTGCTATAATCTTTTTTGTGCTAAAGTAATTAAAATAATGTTCTGTTAAGTTATAAGTTGGATAACTTCTAAATTCCCGCCCATCAAATCTAAGAGTATGATATTCTTCACCTTTTTCCATAAAAGAACCCACAAACCTACCTATATCCCCTTTATGGCTACTAAGTATGGATTCAACCCTATAATACTTTGGTTTTGTATCTTTTGTATTTTTTGTATATTTAGCAATGGCTTTCCTCTTTTGCTCGCACACAAAATCGTAAAGTTTTTGATAACATTTACTTGTTTGATAAATCCCATATTCGTCAGGGTTATCAAGCATGTCTGATACAATTTTCCACCCGCCCCATTCTTCTTTTTGATAGTTTTCTTTTTTATTGTTCATAGTTTTATGTGCACATTGGTGCATTTTACTTTTTTAATATTATCTCCTTTCTTTTTTCAACTTTTCAATTTCACTATATAAGTAGTCAAGTATTTTGAAAATGTCTTTTTTCACCTCGGATCCTTCTTTGGATTTTTTATCTTTGAAATTAAATAGTTTAATATGTTCAAATTTATCTTTGTGAGGTCCATACAATGCTTCTATCATTATTTCCATAATACATTGTGGATTTGATGAAATTTTGATGTGTTTAAATTTGTCTTTATGGGTTCCATGTAAAACTTCTTTTATTATTTCCATGATACCCCGTGTACTAAATGAATTAGAAACATATTCTCTTAAATTCCGAGCTGGATAACTTCTAAATTCTTGTCCAACAAATTTTAGTGTATGGTATTTCTCACCTTGCGCTATAAATGAACCTACATACTTTCCTAATTGATTCTTGTGGCTACTATGCATTGATTTGACTTTGTAATATTTTGGTTTCATAGTTTTGTGTGCACTAATGTGCATTATCACTTGGATAATATTGAATCGATTCTGCAATATGATGCAATTTAATATTTTCTTCTTTATCCATTTCAGCTATCGTTTTTGCTCTTGCTATGATGTTTAAAATCCCACCATATCCAGTATTAAGCCGTTCGTATGCTGTTTTAAGAAGTGAAAGCGATGCTTCACTTAAATCATATTCTATTCTTTTTTTAACATCATCCCATATTGGAATTGATATTGATACTTCCATATCAGCAATTGGTTTTTCTTTTAAATGTTCCTTTAACTCTTTTACACTACAAGTGCAAGGAATTGTTGGGTGTTTATAAAAACCGCAGGGGCATGGAGTCCAATACATTATTTGTCTATTGTGTAATAGGGGTATTGTCAATGATTTTTTGTTTAAAGAATCTGATATTTCTTTTGCTTGCGTGTTTTTGCCACCGATGATTAATAAAGATTGTTCAGAAGCATAAGCCACTTCAATAGCTCTTTCAACATGCCCATCGAGTATAAAATCTAAATTCTTTTCTGAATCATATACTATATATCTTGAAATTGTATGTGCACCTGATTTATTTTTCATAGTCATATTATATCTTATTATATATCCCTTGCTCGTTTTGTCAACACAGCACCCTGTGGATAACTTTATTTCATCATCAAATTAAATTTCTTTTTTATTCTCTTGTATTCCTCAAAATCTACTTCTTCGGCGGTGCTTCCACATTGGTCACAGATATAGTAGGTTTTTGTGTTTTCGTTCTTTACGATTTTATGGATGTATTGTTTAACTTTTTTGTAAGCCAAATTTACCCCATCAAAATCAGTCAATGGTGCATGTTTGTAATCTTGCATTAACTCGTAAAATTCTTTTGTTTCTATTCTTATTTTTTTCATATTTTTATCCTTTTATAGATGCAATTGGTTGTAGTTTCACCAAAATCTCAACAAGGTCTTCCGAATTTTTCATTATTAAATTGATATCCTTATATGAGCCAGTCGCCTCATCTAAATCACTGCTATTGCGAATTCCATGTACTATATTCTGGTCATTCAATATCTTCATTTCATTTTCCAATGATAGTTCTTCTTTTGCTCTTGTTCTACTCATTGCTCGCCCTGCTCCGTGGGGACTGCTGTTGAAGCTATCTGGATTTCCCAATCCTTTTGTAATATAAGATGGTGAACCCATACTGCCTGGAATAATCCCAATCGTATCTTTTGTAGCAAGCGTTGCTCCTTTTCTATGAACCATTACATTCTGTCCAAAATGGTTTTCCATTCTTGCGTAATTGTGAGCGATATTTACAGTATGCTCAAATAAATCACAATCGGTTATATTGTTAAATATCATAATAATTCTATCCATCATCAACTTTCTATTAGCCAAAGCAAACTCAACACAATAATTCATTTCTCCTAAATACGCTCGTCCTTCCTCACTATCAAGAGGTAGAAAAGCCAACTCCCATTTCTTGGGGACTGAACTATGCCATTTTTTATTCAATTCAACAGCCAACTTGTTATAATGGGTAGCAACTTGTAGCCCGAGATTTCTGCTTCCCGAATGTATCATTATCCAGATATGTCCGTCAGAACCTTTTTGTATTTCGATGAAGTGATTTCCATGAGCTCCTAATGTTCCTAATTGTTTTAGTGCTGATTTGAATTGTTGATGGACAATTGGTTTATCACTTTTATCATTTATAATACATAGTCCAGGCATTAATCTTTCATCTTGTTCTTTTGGATGATTTTTACCCAATCCCATTGGAATTACTTTTCTAATTTCGCCCATTATTTTTTTAAGAGTATCTGTATCAATATCCGTCAATGAAGTTTTGACGGCACATAAACCACAGCCCACATCTAGGCCAATTAAATTTGGTACCACAACACCTTTTGTAGCGATAACAGAGCCAATACTTGCACCCTTACCAAGATGCCCATCTCCCATCAATGCAGTATGATGATATACAAAAGGAAGCGAACTAACTTGCTCCATTTGCTCTATACATTGTTCTTCTATTGAACCCTTGGTTGAAAATACCTTTAATGGCACTTTCATTTCATTTGTTTTTAATACATACATAGTTTTAGATGTTTATAGATTATCTGCTTTAATTTTTTTCCACACTCTAAACAAATCATATTTTAATTGGTATTTTTTCTGTTGATATTACTTTCTTCATAATTATTATTCTTTAATGTATTTCGAAATATCTTTATAACATTCAGGACATTCTATTTTAATTGTTTTGATTGTTTCTTCTATGCTGTCGTAGTCAACAATTTTATTTTTTACCAATTCTGCTTTTTGCCAGCATTCGGAAATGACATTGACTTTATCTATTTCTTTTTTGCATTTTGGGCATTTAAATGAATTCATAATTATTTTTCCTTTCTAATATCTAAAATACTTTGAACAACAAATGCCATATCAAGCCAAAATCCGTTATCACAATAAGTGTCTGCCATCTTGTCAGCGATATAGCCCATCTCGCTATCAGAAAACGATAGGGCGACTTTTTCTCCGAACTTATCTGCAATATCTTGCCGACAAATAGAAGTTATATTGAATGGCTTATTTAGTTTGTTTATTTTTTTCATAGATTTTTCCATAGGTTTTTGCTATTTCTCTAATAATATCTTGAAACCATCCCAAATCCATTTCTGGGTGGGCATCTGCAAACTTTTTTATTTCTTTGTCTAATTGTTTTTCAGTCATTTTATTTACTTTTTTTAATGACGATACATTTCAAAAGCCAATTTACTACATGGAACAATTTTAATAATTTCGTCTTTTTGATGAAGTTTTGCACCACATCTAGCTATTATATTCCAATTAATCTTTAAATGATCATCCCCGTCTAAATAATTAGCAGTTTCAAAATTAGCATCTAAGCTATGATAAATAGCCCAATCGTGGATACCACCCCTGATAGCAACCCATTTAACTTTCGTTAAACCTTCTTCATTAACTGTTTTATATGCTCCTTTTTTATTCTTCCATTGGTCTATTTGAAACCATGGATGTCTAATCATTGCTTCTCCCTTAGCAAAAATAGTATCGGGCTTCATTTGTTTTAATTTTTTTAATGTTAGTATTTTATTCATTATTTTAGTTATGGCAGTGCTTACTTAACAAGTGAAGTTTAAAAAGGTTCGTGAATCACCTTTTGCCATTATTTTAATTAGTATAACCACCACTACCATCAACAGAACAATCACAATTATTACACCATAAGTATTGCTCACCATCTCCAGCAACTTCGTGCAATTCTCCACTTCCACAGGCGGGGCATTTTTCCTTAATCATTTTCTTTTGTATTTTAGTTAATTCGTTTTTTCTTACTATAACCCTAACCCAATAACTATCATCGCAATTATCTCCAATATCCAATTCCAATCCATGTTGTTTAAGTTCATCGTCTATATTTTCTAATAGTCCATCCGAATCTTTCCAATCACTTATTCTGTAATCATTACATTGTTTATTTGTTTTGATTTTTGTTTTTTTCATGAGTTTGTTAAACAATTTCTTTTTTTATCCCATCAAAAATAAAATTCAGAGCATATCCATAGAGCCAACTACTACCATCAACATATAATCTTGGCGAGTAAAAAGGTTCACCCTTACAGACACGCTTTGGGTCAACTCCTGGAATATCAACATCTATCTCTCCACCCTTGCCCTTGAATACAAAACCATACCATCCATCCTTACGATCCCGTAGGCAATTTCTATGCCAATTTTTACTAGTCAATTTTAAATCTTTGGCTATTTGCTTTGCAACTTCAATTGCATTTTTCTCATTGTGTTTTGTTTGTTTCTCTGTCCCTGGGTTTATAATAAGCATAGTTTTTTGTATTTATTTTAAAGCAATGATAATTTTTTCTTTTACATCTATAAAATAACAATGACTAATAGAAAAAATATCTTCTACTTCTGTCTTTACTTTTTCTAGATCTAAGTCTTTAATCAATTGTTTCATCTTATCATTCATTTTACTTTTCAAGATTTTGTTTGCATTTGGAATAATACTATCTCTATATCCATCATGGCGAGTAAAAAATAGCGAATATTCTTTTTTGTTTTTGATTAAAATTGTTGCTGTTGTCATATTTTTATAAATAAGCAATTATAAACATCTTGTAATGTCTTAATCTCGGTTACATACATATCAATATCATCACGAAAGGCAATCTTTTCACCATGATAATCCATAACTTCTTTTGTGGCTAGTTTTTCTGCTTCTTTTTTGTTTTTAGCAAGTATCATAAACGTATAAAATGGCGTGCCCTCGCCCATATCGGCTTGTATGAGATATGTTTTCTTGTTTTTATCCAGGGGACTACATCTCCATATCCATGTTGGTTTGCTAAGACTATCTAGTATTTTTTTTGTGTTGCGATTGAAAATCATTTGATTGTTATTGTGCACATTGGTGCATATTGATAACTTTTTTCCAGTTAAAAATCATCAATATGCACCAATGTGCATATAAATTACTTACTGTTTTCTGCTATTTTTACTGCATCTACAATCGCCCAAACAAGAACAGCGATACCAGGAAGTACTAGACAAAAAAGACCAATCACATATCCAATAAATAATAATACTCCCCTGCCAATTCTTCCGCAATAAACCTGCCCTAAACCTGGCATTATGAAACTTAATATGCCAGCCAATGTTTTATCTTTTTTCATTTTATTCACCACCTTTCATTTAAAAAATACAATCTTAACTTCTTTTATCCTACCATCATCATAAGTCGCCTCTACTGGATAGCACCCATCGCCATAGCCAGACGACACAGCCACCCCTACTTCCTTAAATTTCTCATCTAAAAAGTTTCCTCCCATTTCTTTACTTAAAGTAATGTTACAAGCACCACTATAAGTAAAATCTTTTTTCTTTTTCTTTTCATTGAATTCATTGTCTTTCCAATCTTTTAAATATGCAGGATCCGCAAGAAGAATTTGCCCACTATCTACAGCGACATATCCAATTATTTTTTTTGTTGTTTCAGACATATTTTTATTATGATTTGGCAATTCTCCGTGCCTTTTGTTATGTTCTTCCGTTGTTAATATTTCCATTCCAATGTCTTTTTTTTGTTTCATTGATTTTGTTTTAATCTGGCAATAAAAAACTTACCTCTTTTACTATCATTTAATTCTATAATACCATCAATTTGAAAGTTTTGTATATCAGTTCTTAACTTAACATTCCCATCCACATGGAATATCCGCTTATAAAAATCTAAAATTTCTTTTTTTATTTGTTCATGCGTTTGTTTTGTCATAATATCTTAATTATCAATTTTTCTACCATCTGCACCACAACTTAAACACTGCCCACCATTTATCATTTCGGAGTCACAACAGATTGATTTTTTATTTCTAATAACTAATTCATCGGCATATTCTTGAGCAAAATCAATTACTTCTTGGACATCTAATCTTTCCATCCAATCGTTAAAGCAATCTGGTATCATATCATCAAGTGTTTGTGGTTCTTCTTCAAGAAACTTCTCCATTAAGAAATCGTGTTCAAATGTATATTTATTTTTCATTATTTTATTTCTTCTATTTCCATTATATTAATTTCTGAATTCATCCAATTAACCATACCATCTTCTTCCAATGCACTTGCCTTATCACTTGCTTCTTGCTCATCTTCGGCTTCAACTTCAACAAAACCATATTCAATCCTATTGACATTAACTTTATATTTTTTCATAATTGTTTTTTTATTTATTTTTTATTCTACTTCCACAAACTTCATTGCTGTTCGCAATAAATGGTCATAATCTCCTTTAACCGCTTCTTCCATAAATGCTTTGGCTTCTCTTTCCATACCCACTCTTTTAAGTGCCTTATTCACGCTACCCAATACAAAGAACGCGTTGCCATCTTGACCTAATAATTTGACTGTTGGTTTTTGTTTTTTTATTTTCATATAAATTGATTTAAGAACACATAATTCCAGCATAAGGATTATCATTGCATCAAATACAGGTGCCATAATGTCATTACATAAATGTCTTTGACATTGTTATTGACTTGGTCGTATCCAAATATAGTATTGGAATAACGAGTATAAAAACTGACCAAACACAATAAAACTCCATTATGCCAGAATTATATGTTCTTAAATTATTAATGTTCAAAATTCACTAAAATCACACACTACTTCACCACAATCAGAGCAGACAATTTGTCCATCTTTTTCTTCTGTATCATCTTTTACATAATCTTTTTTTGTATCATCCCACACAAGCCAATCTTTCCCATGATAAGTGAGTTCCACTTCGTCTAATTCTTTTTTACAATTTTCACAATAATATTTTTCTTTTTTCATATATTTTATTATCTTATTATATCTTATTATACATAGGGCAGTATTTCTGTCAACCCACACTTCTGTGGATAACTTTTTTGATTTTGATTGCTAATTTGAGTGCTAATTTGATTCACTAATTTGAGTGCTAATTTAATTCAATAATTAGTGCTTACAATTAAATCCAAAGTGTTTTAATTGCAATTGTTCAATTGTTCGCCCTGCTTTATGTTTTCCATACTCTTTTCTAATTTTATTTAGAGTGCAATGGATAATTAGCATAGCAAAAGGGTTCTCATTAATTGAGTTAATTTGCTTTTTAATTATTAAGTGTAATTGTTTATAGCATTTTGGTTCTTTCATTGTGTTCACCACCTTTCTTAATTGTTTTTTTACCGAAATCTATTAATTGCTTTTCTACATCTCTATTATCATTCCAGCTATCGGGAAATGCTTAAATAAGAATTTTCTATTGACTCCCAATTTTTTTAACTCTTTTTTGGCGCTAATTACTTCAGGTAATTTATTTAGTTTTTTAACATCTAAATTACCATCTTTGTTTATTGGTCTATTCTTTATTTTTGATAATTCATTGAGAATTATTTGAACTTGTGCTATTTTATGTTTCATTGTTTATCACCTCCTTTCCTTTTAAATTAATGGTATCTTGGCACAATAAATACAGATAGCATCTTTCCCGTGATTGCACTTCTTATTAGCGTTAGCATACCAGCTATTATATTTACCGCTTCTCCATTCCTTAATAATTCTTTTTACTTTTTTTCTTATTTCTTTTTGTTTCATAAATTAATAATTCTATTGTATTGGCAAGATGAGTGATTGGTTTGCATCTTGCCAATATTAATAATCGCTAATATGATGCGACAATTGTTGTGGGTTCTCCGTTTCTCTTTTCCATCTTTTCACACAATTCAACAAATCGGGTGAACTACTATCTGGCTAAAGACCTGATAGATTCCTGCTTCATAGCTTTATCTAATGATAACAGCTCCACAGGCTTTGAACGGTAGTTCCTACCGCTCTTTAAATTTAATTCTCTTAATACTTGATCCAGAATATTTCTACTGGCATTAATATCCCTATCTAATTTTGTTTTACATTGTGGACATTTCCATTTTCTATTGGCAAGTGTCAATTCTTGGTTAATGAAACCACAATTATTGCAAGTCTTTGATGATGGATAGAAACGATTGGTTTTCTCTATTCTACCACTATATCTTTTAGACTTGTATTCTAATTTTGTTATGAATGAATACCAACTTTGATTAGATATTGATTTTGCTAAACAATGGTTTTTAACCATTCCCTTAATGTTTAAATCTTCAATAGCAATTAATTCATTTTCTTTACACAACTTGTCTGATAGTTTGTGTTGAAAATCTTGTTTTTGATTATCAATCTTTTCACATCGTCTGGCTAACTTTAATCTTGCTTTATTTCTATTATTACTACCTCTTTTCTTTTTACTAACTTGCTTATGTAAAAATTTGATATTTCCTTCTTTTATTTTCAAATTATGTTTTTCTCCATTAGAAATAACCACAAAATCTTTTATTCCTAAATCTACGCCTATTTGATTATTACTTATTCTTTTCTTTTTAACTTCAAAATCAGTAGTAATTGAAACAAAATACTTTTTTGTTTTTGTTTTACTGATAGTGGCATATCTTATATTCCCCTCAACTTTTCTATGGACAATAGTTTTAATCCCTTCTCTGAATTTTGGAAAAATTGATTGACTATCCTGTAATTTAAAGAATTGCGGTATTCTAAATGATTGTTTGTTTCTCTTATTTTTAAAATTAGGGAAACCACCTTTCTTTTTAAAAAATCTATTATAAGTAATATCTAAATCTTTTAGTGTTTGTTGTAGTGATTGTGCATTGGCTTTTTTTAACCATTCATTTTTCGTTTTAAGTTCTGTTAATTGATTAGCACAATCATAATAGTTCAAATGTTTCTTTTTTAATTCTTTTTCTTCGGCTTCTAAATATAATTTGTTATTTAAATCCAAAAAGTAATTCCAAGTAAAACGAGAACAACCGAACATAATATTTAGTCGTTCTTGTTGTTCTTTTGTCGGTTCTAATTTGAATTTATAGCTTTGCATATCTTTATTATATCTTATGCTTAATGTCTCGTCAAGCATAATTAGAGGTTAATTCACTAAAATCTTTTGATTAACTACTCATTATTGCCACTAACATTAAGTGACAATATCAATAGTTAATTTGTTTCTTTAATTAAATATTTAGAAATATATCGGAAAACGGGCATCAATTTGATGCTTACAATTATCTCTATACTCTTTATCTATCATATAGTCATTGAGCGATTTCCCATCTTCTTTATCAATATTCCCATTGTTATAATCAAACTCAATCATCTCATCTATTTTTCGCTCAATTAATTCATC
>Ga0180732_1000283_pt1 | contig 46840 bp, 39 predicted proteins | sample KR11_01MetaG_FD_148674 | JGI IMG/M metagenome (GOLD analysis project Ga0180732, IMG submission 148674) | Groundwater microbial communities from the Olkiluoto Island deep subsurface site, Finland - KR11_0.1 MetaG | ecosystem: Environmental > Aquatic > Deep subsurface > Groundwater | place...
TTGGAAACTCACGACCCCGTGTTACCACAACGCCGCTTCCTCATACTACCGGGGCGTACGGACAACTCCCCAGAAGGGACTTTAACCCGTTAGACTTACTGCTGTTACTGCGAACGGTCAGGTCTTGAATTATCACCTTTCTTTGCCGTATTTATTCACGATCTTACTCACTGTTATATAAAAAGAGAAAGGCCCAGCTTCTTTAAAGAAGCTGGGCCTTTCTCTTTACCAAAAAATTCTCGGAACTGATCAGCCTAGGGCCGTGGTCAGAGACTTCTCCATCTTCTCGTTCACAATCCCGCTGATATGCTCATTGGTCCAGATACCATCTTTGCGTACGAATTTACTGGCGTTGCCAAAGGCGATCCGCACCTTTTGATCGGAGACGGCAGCCAGGGCCTTGTCGATCCGGGCCTTCAGCTCTTCTTTGGACAGACCCTCGGCCTCACCGATGGGGCCAAGCTCCTTGATCTGGTTTGTAAACTTGGTGATCAACTGGACAAAGCGCGGCGCCTCGGCAGCAGAGGCCCATTGCAGACTGTACCGCTCCTCACGGATACCGACATCCTTCAAGACCTTCTTGACCAGCGCATCCACACCCATTGCATCGTAATTACCAACCTGGTAATGGCATTCGCCAAGTTGTCAGCCGCCGCTGAAGATACCATCTGCACCTTCTGCCAGAGCGCGCAGAACAAAGGCCGGATCGATGCGCCCGGTACACATCACCCTGAGGGTCCGCATATTGGGCGGGTATTGAAACCGTGAAACACCGGCAGCATCTGCCGCGGCGTAACAGCACCAGTTGCATAAAAAGCCAAGGATGCTGGGATTAAATTCCTGGTCAGCCATAAGACATTCTCCTCAAATATAATAAACTTGATCCATCATTTTTTAGAATTGAAATTATCTGTCGCCAGTGGCCCCGAAGGCCTCAATCTGGGAGATAAGCTGCTCATTGGTAAACCCGCCCATGGAGATGGCAAAGGTTGGACAATGGGCGGCGCAGATCCCGCAGGCCTTACAGGAAGCGGAAACAGTCTCCGCCTTGCGCTTGCCATCCACCTTCTGCATGACAATGGCCCCGTAGGGACAGAGGCTGGTACAGAGGCCGCAGCCAATACACTTGTCCTGCTCAACACTCGAGACAATAGGATCAACCGTCACATGGCCCTTGACCAGCGGAATCGCTGCTTTAGCCGCAGCCGCCTGCGCCTGAACGATGGTCTCATCAACAGGCTTGGGTCCATGGGCCAGTCCGCAGACATAGACGCCGGAGACTGACAGCTCCACCGGACGCAGCTTTACATGGGCCTCCAGGAAGAACTTATTGGCCGTCACCGGCAGCTTCAACAGCTTGGAGAGGGTATCGGTATCATCCGGCACGATCCCCACGGAGAGGGCCACCAGATCCGGGTTCATGACCATCTCTTCCTGCATGATGGAGTCGAAGAAACGTACCTGAACCTTCCCGCCCTTTTCCGTTACCTCAGGTTTGCGATCCACCTCATAGGGGATAAAGACCACCCCCATCTTGCGGGCCTCAAGGTAGGCGTCCTCGGCAAAGCCATAGGTGCGCATATCCCGGTAGAGGACAATGATCTGGGATTCAGGATTGATCTCCTTTACCTTCAGAATATTCTTCAGGGCGTGATTACAGCAGACCTTGGAGCAGTAATTAAGATCATCACCGCGTGAGCCGGCACACTGAATCATGACGATGGAACCAGGAGCCCTGGTCTTGGCCTTGCCCGCCAGTTGTTTCTCCAGCTCCTGCTGGGTGACAACCTTTTTGGACTTACCGAGCAGATATTTGTCAGGGCGATGCTCACGGCCGCCGGTGGCGACAATGATCACGCCATGGTCAAAGGTCTGCTCGACCTTGGTCTTCCCATGACCGCTGGCAATCACCGACGAAAAATTGCCGATAAAGCCTGCGGTCTGCACCAGCTCCGCATTGCAGATTACATCTATATTTTTGGATCCGTTAACCTTGGTGACAAGGGTCTTCAGGTGCGACTGCACCTCGTCGCCTGCCAGGGTATGGTGCAGATTCTTGAGATTACCGCCGATACTCTCCCCTTTTTCAATGAGGACCGACTCAAATCCCTGCTCGGCAAGGTTCAGCGCGGCGGTCATTCCCGCTACGCCCGCGCCTATAATCAGGGCCTTGGGGGTTACCGGCACCGTCTGCTCGGGCAGGGACTGGATATGACGGGCCTTGGAGACGGCCATGCGCACCAGATCCTTGGACTTGATGGTGGCAAGCTCCGGCTCTCCGGCATGAACCCAGGAACACTGATCGCGAATATTGACCATCTCAAAGAGGTTCCGGTTCAGACCGGCATCCCGCAAAGTCTCCTGAAAGAGAGGCTCATGGGTACGCGGCGAACAGGCTGCTATAACCACCCGGTTCAGCTTGTGCTCTTTGATCTTCTTCTTGATAACCTCCTGGGCATCCTGGGAACAGGAATAGAGGTTTTCGGTATAATAGGTGACATTCTTCATATCCCCGGCGTAGTTGGCAACCGAGGCCACATCCACCACCGAGCTGATATTGATGCCGCAATGACAGACAAAGACACCGATCCTGGCCTCATCGCCTTCCGCCACCACCTGTTCCTCGGGATAAATCTTGAGCTCAACGCCTTTGCCCCGCACCTTTTTAAGCGATGCAGCGGTCAATGAAGCGGCAGCCGAAGACTGGGTCACGGACTCAGGGATATCCTTGGGGCCCTGGAAGGCACCGGCAACCACAATCCCCTCCTGACTGGTCTGCAGGGGGTTGAAGCCATTGGTGGCGCAGAAATCATATTTATTGAGGTCGATCTTGGTGATATCGGCAATCTTCTGGGCATCCTTGGGCGACTCAAGGCCCACGGAGAGCACCACCATATCAAAGGGCTCAAACTTGTGCTGACCATCGAGTGTGGCATAGGTCAGTTGCAGACGGTTCTCCCAGGGAGTGACATCCGCCACCTTGGCCCGGACAAACTTGATGCCGATGGCCTCGGCCCGCTCACGGGCGGCGTCAAAGTCCTTGCCCTGGGTGCGGATATCTATGTAGAAGATAGTGATATCGACTTCCGGATCATGCTCCTTGGTCACCAGTGCCTCTTTGATGGCATACATGCAGCAGACGGAAGAACAGTAGCCGTTATTGCAGCCGATGTCTCTTGAGCCGACGCACTGGATAAAGGCCATCCGTTTGGGATGCCTGCCGTCGGAAAAACATTTGACCTCACCCAGGAAGGGACCGGAGGCAGTGGTCATCCGTTCAAATTCAAAGGCTGTGACCACATCCGGGTGTTTGCCGTAGCTGAACTTCTCCAGGGTCTTGGGATCAATCTTGCCGAAACCGGGCGAGAGGATCACTGCCCCAATCTGCAGTTTCCGTTCTTCCGGCTGCTGCTTAAAATTAATGGCATGACTCTGACAGACAGGCACACAGATCTGACAGGTCTCATGCTGCAAAAAGAGGCAGGAGCTCGGATCTATGTAATAGGTGGCAGGCACAGCCTGGGCGTAATCGATATGGATAGGCCGGGTAATGGCCAGCCCCTCATTATAGGGATCCACATGATGCTTGGGGCAGTACTGGGTACAAAGTCCACAGGCAGTACAGGCATCGGCATCGATATACCGTGGCCGCATATTGATCGTGGCGGTGAAATTTCCTGCTGTTCCTTCCAATGCCAGAAAATCAGCATTGGTCAACATTTCAATATTGGGAGACCGACCGGCCTCTACCAGCTTTGGCGCCAGGATTCAGAGTGAACAGTCATTGGTCGGAAAGGTTTTGTCAAGCTGGGCCATCACCCCGCCGACCGCTGGTGATTTCTCCACCAGATAGACATAAAAACCAAGTTCCGTCAGATCAAGCGCGGCCTGGATTCCGGCGATACCACCGCCGAGAACCATGACTGCTCCTTCTCTGTTCTTCATTGCTTTACCCATAATGTTACTCCTGAAAAATGATCGTTTGGGTCTTCATTTATATTTAGATGATGGCTAAGCGAAAAAGCACAAAGACGAGGCGCACAAATCCTGAGGAATGCGGCGTACTGTTGGGTACGCCGCAGTGACGAAGGATGCAGTACAACGAAGTATTTGGGTCTTTTCGCAACGCCATCTTATGTTTCGACCTTTGTGGCCTTGATCGCGCAAATTTTATACTGTGGACTGCGCGAAAGCCGGTCAAGACTGTTTAAAGTCAGGTTATTCACAGGAACCTCAGCGAAATGATACGGAATGGCAATGGTGCCGACCTGCGAACGGTCGGATATTTTGGCACGTAACTGCACCGAACCGCGCCTTGAACTGACTTCGATTGTATCCAGATCAGCGATACCCAAGCGGGCTGCATCAACAGGATTGATCTCGGCCAGGGCCTCAGGACACAGGGCCTCAATTTCCGGAGTCTTCCGGGTCATGGAACCAAAATTGTACTGAGCCGTCTCTCTGATGGTAGTCAGGATCAGCGGATAGTCGGCATCAGGCATCTCCACGGGAGAGGTATAATCCTCAGGGATAAACAAGCCCCTGCCCTTGGTGAATTTCCCGATATGGAGAACCGGCGTTCCGGGATGCTGCAGATCGGGTACCGGCCATTGCAGCCCTACCTTCTCAATACGCTCATAGCTGATCCCGGCATATTGAGGAATAAGTAGTGCTATTTCCTTGAAGATATCTTCCGGTTTCGAGTAGGGCATATCATAGCCCATGCGATGGGAAAGTTCGCAGAATATCTGCCAGTCAGGCCGGGCCTCACCGGGTGGATCCACTGCCTTGCGAACCCGCTGCACCCGACGCTCAGTACAGGTGAAGGTACCATCTTTTTCAGCATAGCAGGCCGCTGGAAAGACGACATCGGCCATCTTGGCGGTCTCGGTGAGAAAGATATCCTGAACGATGAGAAAATCAATCTTTTCCAGGGCCCGTACAGCATGCAAGGCGTTAGGATCGGCAAGCACCGGATCCTCACCAAAGCAATAAAGCCCTTTGATATCACCCTCAAGAATGGCATCCCAGACCTCGGTGGCGGCCTTGCCCTTACGACGGGGCAACTTCACCTCCCACAACTTTTCAAAGCGATCAAAGACATCATTGTTGTCAAGACCACTATATCCGGGCAGAGTCGTGTAGAGGGCGCCCATATCACAGGCACCCTGGACATTATTCTGACCGCGCAGTGGATTCACCCCGCCACCCACGACCCCAAGCTTGCCGCAGAGCATGGCCAGATTGGCGATGGACTTGACATTATCGGTGCCGGTTGCATGATGGGCAAGGCCCATCCCGTAATAAATGGCGCATTTTTTTCCGGGTGAGGCATAGAGTCGAGCGGCTGCGCGCAGCTGCTCCTCAGAGATGCCGGTGATCTTTTCAACGTATTCAGGTGTGTACTTGGCAGTAACAATCTCCAATTCTTCGAAGTTCTCAGTACGTTCTTCAACAAATTTTTTATCCCAGATATCCTCTTCCAGAATAATATGAACCATACCATTCAACAGGGCAACATCACTACCCGGATTTGAACACAACCAAATATCAGCCTCATCGGCAAAACCAGTGCGCCGGGGATCGACAACCAGCAACTTGGCTCCGTTCTTCTTGGCCTGATGGATACGCAGTCCGATGGTGGGATGGCTGGTATCGGCATTGGAGCCAATCACCATGATCACATCCGATTCTTTAACGTCACTGATGGAACTTGTCATCGCGCCGCTACCAAATGAAAGGGCCAAACTGGCCACAGTTGGAGCGTGTCAGAGTCGGGCGCAATGATCGATATTATTGGTACCGATCGAGGTGCGCATGAACTTCTGCATGAGAAAGTTTTCTTCGTTGGTAGCCCTGGCGCAGGAGAACCCGGCAATGGAATCCGGGCCATACATGGCTTTGAGATCAAAGAGTTTCTTGGCCGTGTAATCATAGGCTTCATCCCAACTGGTTTCAACCAGCATGCCGTTCTTGCGGATCAGGGGTTTGGTCAGCCTCTCCTTATGCTGAATGAACTCATGGCCAAAACGGCCCTTGACACATAAGGCCCCATAGTTGGGCGCCTGCTCTGGATCGGCAACGACTTCAATCACGGTGTCGCCTTTGACCCGGAGTATGATCTGACAGCCAGCGCCGCAATAAGGACAGGTGCTGCGCACCTCTTTCACCGGTTCCGAATTGATAGGAATGGTCTGGGCCTTCTTGTTCAGGGCCCCGGTGGAACAGTTGTCAACACACTTACCGCAGGAGACACAATTGTCCTTAAAATTCAGAATTAGACCCAGAGGACGTCCCTTTGCATCAAAGGCCTTGGCACCAAGCTCCAAGGCGTCATATTCACAGGCCCGCTCGCATCGTCCACAGAATATGCATTTGTTTTTATCAACAATAATGGCAGGATGAGAAAAATCCTTGGCATAATGAGGGAACTTCCCCATGCCGTTCTTGTTGATATTCAGATTATGACTGATGGAAAGGTCCTTGAGACCACAGCGATCAAAAGCAGTACATCCGCAGGAGAGACATCTCTCGGCCTCATTCTGAGCCATCTTCTCGGAAAATCCCAGTTTCACCTCATCAAAATCCTGACTGCAGATCTCAGGTGGACGAGTCGGCATCTTTTCACGAAGCTTGACATTAATCCCGTCAAAATTCCTCAGATCCACGTCATCAAAACCCTTGCCGCGGGTGAAGTTAAAACGGCTCTCAGCCTCTTCCTTGGGCGTCCCCATGACAAAAGAATGGATATTATCAGCAGCACGACGGGCAGAGACAACGGCCTGGATCACCGAACGTGGTCCACTGACTGCATCGCCGCCGGCAAAGACTCCGTCGATATTTATCTGCGAAGAGCGCACATTGGCATCGATGGTCTTGTTGGGAGAGAGGGCAATAGACTTTTCAAGATCTCCACCAATGAACGTATCATCAACAGCGGTCTGGCCCAAAGAGGAGACAATGGAATCCACCTGCAGAGTATTGCTGGATCCGGGAATAGGCTCTGGCTGTCTGATCCCTTTAGCATCGGGCTCACCCAGTTTCATCCGGATTAATTCAAGATTCAGTCTTCTATTTTGTTCAACGGAATCACAGATCATAACTGGAGAGGCCATAAGCAGAAACTGCACTCCTTCTTTCTGAGCCTCTCTGATATTCCGCTGATGGGCAGGCATCTCTGTACGGGAACGGGGATAAAGGACAGTCACCTCTGCCACCCCCTGTCTGATCAAGGTACGCGCCACTTCCATGGCAATATTATTGCCGCCGATCACTGCAGCGCGCCGTCCCATATCAGGTTTTTTTCCTTCCGCAACCTGACGCAAATACTTCATCGCCGAAGAGGTGTGCGGATTTACTGCACCCGGTATTTCAAGGGGAGTATCAACACCTGCACCCGTGGCGATATAAATGGCATCATAGCCCTGATCTTTCAGGGACTGCAGGGTAAAATCCTTTCCCCATTTCTGGCTGAGTTTAACAGAGATCCCCAAGCGCAGAATGGTGTTGATCTCGTAATCAAGGACATCCCTGGGGATCCGATACTCCAGAAAGCCATACCGCAAGGCCCCGCCCAGCTTGGGAGCAGACTCGAAGATGGTCACATCGTGCCCTTTCCTCGTGAGAAAATGGGCGGCAGTCAGTCCGGATGGACCGCCGCCAATCACCGCGATCCGTTTGCCGGTGGGAGCATCCTTGGGGATTTTCAGATCTATCTCATGGCGCATGCACCAATCAGCCACAAAACGCTTCAGATGGTTAATGGAGACAGGTTCGTCTACCAGGAGACGACGGCACCTTGTTTCACAAAAACGGGGGCAAACCCGGCCCACGGAAAAAGGAAGCGGGTTGCGTTCCATGACCAGACGCAAGGCCTCTTCATACTGTCCCTTGGCAACATGGGCTATATAGCCCTGGACATTGATCTGACCGGGACAGGTAAGATTACAGGGAGCCTTACAATCACCAAAATGAGTCTCAGCCAGGATGGCCAGACGCTCCAGACGGTGAGCGGAAATCGTAGCGGAATCAGTAGAGATAACCATCCCATCCCGGGCCAGCCCCACACAAGAATGAATCAATCCTTTCTGTCCTTCAATCTCCACCACACACATCTGGCAGGGGTTCTCTGCAGGTTTCCCCTGCACATGACAGAGAGTGGGAATATTGATATCCGATCGTCTGGCAACCTCAAGAATGGTAAGGCCAGCCTCAGCAATTATCTCTGCGCCATTAATGGTAAGTGTTACAGTAGTCATACTCAAATCATATGGTGGAGTCGGGTTTAAACTCGACCTACATTGTCACTTTAGAATATAGGTCGAGTGCAGGTTGGGCTTAAGGCCAACTATCGTTCTCTATTTCGACGGCTTCCATTCCTTCAGGAATACAGGAAGATGGCCAGCCTCTCTCGGCCCGATAATGATATTCCAGGCAGGAAGTTCCTCTTCCAGCTCTCCCTTAAGGGAGGCAAGATAGCCGGGAATAATCAGGTCGCGATGTTTTACCTTCTCTTCAATCCCGCTCTTTTTCACAAACTGGGCGATCATATCAGCACCGAATTTTCCAGCCGCCCAGGCCGTAAGCACGGAGAGGCCCTCTGTGTCTTTAATGAGAAGCCATGTTGGTACCTTGGAGCCCTCGATCTCACCAGAGACGATAAAATAGGTAAGCGAGAAGTTACAGGTAATAACCACTGGAGAATCTTCGCCAGGACCGGTAAGCGGATAGACATTCTCGGTCACCACCATCGGCCGCTGTGGATCGGTAAAGATATTCATCCGCTCAAGCAGCAGTGGGAAGAGGATATCGCCCTGCAGGTCTGAAAGGACAATGATGCCTGCGTACTTGGCAATCAGGATAGAGGCTATCATCGCCTCCATCATCGGATCATCACTCATCTCACAGGGAAAGGTCAGGGTCGGAAATCCCATAGGCTTGAATTTAGCCTTCACTGCAGATCTTCTGGCCACGACATTATCTTCAAAGGCAGCGCGCAAAGTTCTGGCACCGGTATCAATGGCCAGATCCTTCAGGCCTGCAGCCAGCAGGGTATTGGTCACATCAATACAATTATCAATACTTGTACCCTTGACTGCAAGGGGTGCGGAACAATCCTTGGCAATCTGAATCATGGCATCGGCATTCTCTGCGGTGGCACCGTAGAGCAACGGGATACGCGTACCGCAGAGCTTGGCGGCAGCAGCAAGATGGGCAGGTGTGTCACTGATCAGGATCAGGCTGGCACGGGCAGAACCATCCAGCACCTTCTGCACCAGGGCGCTAAAAGAAGCCTCGTCATTTTTACTGTCTTTGGCGGCAATAATATCGGCCTTCATGATCACACCGACACGTTCATAGACAAAGGTATTGAAACGCTCAATCCGGCCACTGACAGCAGCCTCGTCCATGTCCGTTGTCACCAGCACGGCAATACCAGTAGGATTGACGAAACGTTTTTCATGCCTGAACATGCAGGTCTCGCCACCCACGGTAAAGGCATCATCACCACAACCCAGCTTCAAGGTGCGAATCGGTGGGGCAGAAGCCTCCCCTATCATGGCCTTGGCCTCATCACTGACATAGGGGCAGGTATCAATTTCTACCTGACCAGCCGCAACCTTCATGGCAAAGGCCAGGCAGGTTGGGATGCTGCACTCACCGCAGTTCTTTTTAGGCAGCATCTTGAGAATTTGAATGCCGGTTAAAGCCATGATAATATCCTCCAGTTGTATCAACAAAAAAATTAAGTCATAGTGAGCTGAAAAGCGATATACTTTCCTCAATTCACTAAAAAAATCAGTAATTGGACTTTCTATCTTATCTGCTAGACGCCACTCCAAGAAACAGCCGGAAAATATTGGCTGTTTCTTGGGAGCGGCATAAGAATCCGTAAACTAAATGAGCAGAAACAGCCATGCTCATTTAGTAACGGTTTCTAAACAGCCGACTCCATCTCCAGCGCCGGATGCCCTTTTTCCTTGAGGAATTTGAGGATCTCCTCTTCGGTGGTCCCCTGCTCCTCAGTGGCAATCATGTCATAAAGCTCAGGCATACCAATATTCTTACAAACCTCTTTCAGTTTCTCGCTGATCTCTTCCTTCAGCATCTTGGGCAGCCAGACCACACGTTTGAGTCCGCCCTCGGCCTTGAACAGCTTGTTACTGGTCATATAGTGCTTGCTTACCCCCATGAAACCGGGAGTCTGATTACCGCCGCCGGCCATACCGGCAAGACTGGTAAACTTCATTCCTGATGGTGTCATTCCGAGGAAATCACGATTCACCACCATGATTCCGTTACAGGTGGGCAGCATGGCAGCAATGGCCTCAAAACAACCACAGGCTGTCATGGGGTTATTCATCAGGGAATAGCAACTGACCTCAGGGACAGCACCCCGGGATGCCTGATTAACAAACTCGTTGATACCAACGTAATAGCCATTATCAGGGTCAGTACATTCACCCTTCTCAATGGGCTGGTTGGGGCCGGTTGGATTGATCTGATAGGAGGCCTTGCCATCCAGCCAGTTATAGGCTCCACACATCCCGATACGCTCAGGGGTGATAACACAGACATGGCTTGGGGCAAAGGACTGACAGAGGGTACAGGAATAGAACACATCCTCGGTCTCATCAGTCATAGCTCCCAGACGGAGATCACGCTCGGTATAGACAGAGGAAGCCAGGGCCATGACCTCGCGCACCTTATCCTCAACGGTGTAGAGCTTCACCTGGATCTTGTCAACGATGGCGCCAAACTCCTGATGCAACTTCCCGTGCAGGACAGTGCCGATGTGTTTAAAGGAAAATCCCTTTTCAACTGCTGCCTTACCAATCCTCACCCACATGATATTCCGCTGGCCCATGTGCATGATACCCTGAATATAGTTGATCAGATGATGGAACTGACGTTCAAGGATCGGTTCAAAATCAGACTGCATCTGACGCCCAGCCACCTCGACCAGAATGCCCAAAGGCAGATTCTGACCCTGCTCAATATCACAGATATCGGGCCCTTCGAGTGTGACCAGACCATCCTCAATCTCGTCCATGTTTTTGGAAATAAGCACCTCAACACCAGGAGTCCGGCCACCACCGCACTCCATGAACAGCTCATCCTTACGCACCCGTTCACCTTCAAAGGCAGGGCCAAAGGCCAGGGGAATATCGATCTTGGTGATATTCACCTTCAGGCCGCGTACCTCGATGGCCTTCTGAACGATCTCGTCATGAGGGATATTGGAGACGACATGCTCGTAGGTACAGATCCCGGTGGGCAAAACTTCGGGGATATCATAATCAGAGATCGTCGGAAATCCCCAATTGATAGCACCGGCGGCATTGGCGTACCACTCATCACTTACCGGGCCAAATGCCATGACAAAGGCAAAAGTCCGGTCTTTATTGTAGATCAGATTGCCTTTATAATCACCAGGTTTGATCCCTCCAAAGGCCATGGCCACGCGACAGGCAAAACCGATGGCAAAGACCGCTGTGGTATAGCTTTGGCCAAAAGGAACCAGGCGCGTATTCCAGCCCACCTGAACATTATTTTGAACCAGCAGGTCAGGCATAGTCAGGCCGTTTGTCTGGTCATGCATGAAGATATAGAGATTTTTCTCCTGCAATTCGAGAGCAATCCTGGAGGCCACTTCCTTGTCGGCAGGGGTTCCCATGATTGCAGCAAAACCCGGGGCTGTGCCGTCAACAAATTCAACCCCGCGTTTGCGGAAGATAACATCATCAGCCGCGCCAAGCCAGATGCTATCGGCAGTTGGATCCTCGGTTTTAGTGTAATAGTTGGGCGTATTCAGATATCGAACAGCCTCATACATCTCCTCAGCAAAAAAGGTAGCCATACCGGCATCAAGGGCCGGTGCCAGATAGGGCAGCCAGATATCCCCGGTCACCACAGGCGGCATCAACTTGTGACATTCCTGAAAGATATCCTTCATATCACCTAATTTTTCCACCTTCGCGCCCAGCATACTGTAGATAACTGGCAGATAATAGGCGGTATTTGGAAAGGAAACCTCATGATCAGCGCCATATTTCTTCAACGCCTCTTCATAACTCTCCTCGGCCATATCTATAATTTTCCGGGCCCCACGAATGGCAGCGGAACAGATGATCTTCGACATAATATAAACTCCTTTATTGTATGGCTATTTCCTGAAATCAGCCCATCAAACCATTGATCAATGCCTTAGTCATGGCCACCGCCTTGGGATGACGCATGATCAAAACCTCACCACCAGCCATAAGCATACAGCTTGCAGTCAGGGCCTCCATCATGATTCCCCGCTTCTCCTGATCACCAATCATGGTATCTGTGGGCAGCTTGGTCTCTTTAGCCTTCCACACCTCACGGCCAAGATTACAGATAATGGGAACCTGCAGCTTCTCATCCTGTTGAATCAGGGCGGCCATACGGATACGCTCCATGACTGAGTAGGTGTACTCAATACCATAGCCAAGGGCACCTACGGATGGATCCATCAGCACTGTTTCCAAGGAAACGCCAAGGTTCTGCAGGAGGATATTCAACTGTTTAGCCAGATTCACGTCAATAGGAGAGGCTGCGACAATGGCGTGCTGGAAGGCCATGGCAGTAGCGCCAACAGCACGATAATTGGCATCCTCAAGGGGAGCCAGGCACACTTTCTTGTTGCCGATAACTGAGGTCAGATCGCGCAGGGTCTCTGTATCTTTTTCATTATTACCGCATCCCCAGACGATGATGGGTACCTCAACCGCCTCAATTATCTGGGCGGCAATCTTCGACGCATCAGATGCAGAGCGATTCATGCCGTTGGGATCGGTGGAAACCAGAGAGATATTAATAGCCTCGGCACCATACTCCTTGATACATTTCTGGGCCCAGGCAACCGGATTATCCATGACATCGGTAAAATGCTGAGCCAGAGTCTCTGGCCAGTCGTCAGGTCTTGCATCGAGCACATCCATGGCAATCAAAGCTTTGTGCGGATGAATGCCTTCAAAGAGATGGAAGGGCATGGATGCACTACCACCGACAGTAATGGTATGATCGCCATTCCCGAGAACGGTCTCGCGGATGACCCCGGTATATTTTTCTTTATAAGATTTTTCATCAACCTGGCTAGCGCGCTCGGCCAGTGTCGTCTTCTCAAGGGCCAATGAGGATACTCCGAAATCGGCACCAGCAGTTGGAGCTGTAACCTGAGCTGCAGCCTCGGCAGCGGCTTTTGCCTTTGCCTCTTCTTCGGTCTTGGCCTTGGCCTCTGCCGCAGCCTTTGCCTCAGCATCAGCCTTTATTTTTGCTTCTGCTGCGGACTTTTCCTGAGCCGCCTGTTGAACCGCTTCCTGCGCCTTGGCCTGTCCAGCAGCATCTGCTGCAGCCTTGGCTTCAGCCTTTACCTTTGCCTCAGCCGCGGCCTTGGCAGCATCTTCTGCTGCCGTATCTACTTTCGGAGTAGGCGCTGCTACAGGAGCTGCTGCAGGAGCAGCTTCAGGGGCAACAGGCGCAGAAGCCACAACCGACTTTTGCGGTTCACGATTGAGGATGGCATGAGCGCCTGCAAAATTAGTAATGGCCTCAAACTGCTCGTCGGACAAGCCATAGGCCTTTTTCAAGGCGGATAGTCCATGATTCATGGCCTCCAAGGCCATGATACGCTCTTTTTCATTCATCTCATGCTCTCCTGCGTCATCTATTTCGCCCGTGGGCACACTTGTTCCAGTCGTTTTCGTATCAGCCACAACCACCTGAGCACCACCGATACCCAGCTTTGCTGCCTGAGCCTTCACCATAAGCGACTCAGCCTCTCTGCGGGCAGTTGCAACGATCTCTGCTGCTTCAGCTCTGGCCTTCACCAGGAGCTTCTCCATATCCACAGCCTGAATATGGATGGATTCCTGAGTCTCTTTTTCAGGCGTAACACCTTCGGCTACAGCCTCGCCGAAAATGGATGGCCGTGGCAGCAGTCCGGCCCGTTTAAGGATCTCCGGCACCGCGCTTTCCCATTCAATGGCCATTACATGGACACCGGCCACACCCTTGATCTCCTTGACCTGCCGGATGATATCAACACAGATGTTGATTCCTTCCTCCTGCTTGTCTTTGGCATCCTGCATCCGCCGGATCACGTCATCGGTCACATCCATGCCGGGTACCGAGCTCTTCATGTAGCGAGCCATGCCAAGGGACTTGGGAGGAGTGACGCCAGCCAGGATAAAGACCTTTTCATCAAGCCCAAGATCACGAACCATCTCCATGAATTTGGCAAATCTTTCCACATTATAGATGATCTGGGTCTGAATAAAATCTGCGCCGGCGGCCACCTTTTTCCCTAAACGTACCGCCCGATATTCAAAGGGGTGAGCGAAAGGATTGGCAGCCGCACCGAGGAAGAACCGGGGTTCATTACTCTTTATTTCCTCACCGCATTGAAATTGTTTTTCATCCCGCATGGCCTTAACCATGCCGAGCATCTGAATGGAGTCCATATCAAAAACTCCTTTTGATCCAGGATGATTGCCGAATTTCTGATGATCACCAGTCAGACAGAGCAGGTTTTTCAGACCCAAGGCCTGCGCACCCAGAATATCCGACTGCATCCCAATACGATTCCTGTCACGACAGGTCATCTGGATTACAGGCTCAACCCCTTCATTCTGGGTAATCAGACCCGCAGCAATTGATGACATGCGAACGATCGCCGTCTGGCAGTCGGTGATATTTACCGCATCCACATGACCTTTCAAGAGACGCGCCTTTTCCCGCACCACTTCAGGGTTCCCATTTTTAGGAGGCCCCAGTTCACCTGTTACCGCGAACTCTCCAGCCCTCAACACCCTTTCAAGATTACTCCCCGATTTCATCGGACGCGCTCCTCCATCAGAAAAACTCGCTAAATTCGTAACGATTCAGTTGCAGGGTACACCGCGCGCACCCTGCTTTCAACATTCAGTCTTTTATTTCTGTCCGCAACCCAGACCCGGAATACCCGTAGTCAGCTCTCGACGCATCCCCATATCAAAGAGGACACGATCCTGTTTCTTGTTAATCCCCAAGGCCTCACGCTTGCCATCAATGGCTTTGATCATCTTATGGGCCAATTTGATCGGATCTTCTTCGTAATCCCAGCAGGCTCCATACTCTTCCTTCATTCCCTCAAGGAGATACTTGTTAAAAGCCTTGGCGCCGGTAACCGGAAGATTTTGGAACACAACATGGGCACCGCTGGCTACAAAATACTGGCCGATGGCAACTGCCTTTTCACTCATCCACAAGGGGGCCGTACCACAGGCCGGCAGATCGGCAATGGACTCACCCAAACCACCCTCTTTCACCATCTCGGTCAAGGCTATCAACAGGCGACTGTTATCGACACAGGATCCGACATGGAGAACAGGAGGCATACCAACGGTCTCGCAGACTTCTGCAAGACCTGCTCCGCAGTACTCAGCCGCAGCCTCGGGCCGCATCAACCCCATCCTGCCAAGGGCCTGAGCCGCACATCCGGTAGCCAGAATCAGGACATTATTCTTCAGCAGTTCAACGGCAATCTTGAAGTGGACGTCATCGGCATATTTATAATGTTCACATCCAACTATCGCCGCCACACCCTTGATCCGGCCATTGATAATATTATCATTGAGAGGCCGGTAGCTCTGCCGGAAACGTCCGCCCAGCATGTAGTTGATGGTTTCATGGCTGAAACCTACCACCACATCAAATTTCTTGTCTGTAGGGATATAATACTCGCCACGCTTTTTAAAGTTATTAATGGCCTTGATCAGAATTTTTTTGGCCGACCCCATGGCATCATGTTCTTCAAACTGAATATGAATAGCATCAGGCATCTTGGCCCGATAATTGGTGGTGATAATATCAGTATGTTTCCCCTTGACGATCTGGGCCACTGACTGCATAACGCACTGGACATCAACCACCATAGCTTCAACGGCACCGGTGGCCAGCACCATCTCCTGCTGGATAAAACTGCCTGCCACAGGGATCCCGCGACGCATAAGGATCTCATTGCCGGTACAACAGACCCCGGCAAGATTGATCCCCTTGGCCCCCACCTTTTTGACTAAAGCCAGAATCTCCGGCTCTTCGGCCGCCAGACAAAGCGACTCAGCCAACAGCGGTTCATGACCATGGACGGTGACATTGACATGATCACCCTTCAACACCCCGAGATCAACAACGGCACGCCGGGGAACAGGGGTGCCGAACATGATATCGGTAAGTTCAGTGGAGAGCATGGACGCGCCCCAACCATCTGCCAGGGCACAGCGCGATCCCTGCAGCATGATATTGCGGTATTCCTGATCAACACCCATATGGGTCCGATGCATGGTTTCCACTACCTCACGGTCAATGCCGCGCGGCTCAACTCCCAGTTTTTTCCAGATCGCCTGCTGTTTTTTCGGGGCCCGCTTGAGCATGGTGAGCGTTCCGTCCTGCTGACCAAACTCGGCCAGGGCCTTATTGCCAAGCTCAAGGGCAATCTCGTTTTTGTCACGTCCTTCGATAGCAACACCAAAGATCTCAGCCATGGCATGCAGCTTCTGCACGTCTTTGATCTCATGAGGCGTTTCGCCTTTGGCTGTGGCGATAAAGCCGCGCACCATCTCCCGGGCATGATCGGTATGAGCGGCAGTACCTGCCGCAATAGTCCTGGCGAAATTTCTGGCGGCCACAGTATCAGCCGTAGCCCCGCAGACACCTATCATGGATTCAACACCATCAATAATCTGACATGGCCCCATATTACAGTTTTTACAACATGTGCCGCTGGAACCAAAAAGACAGGATGACATACCCCTACTGTCAATGCGATCATAGGCCGTGCGTACCTGTTTGGCCAGATCCTGATTCAACAGATCCTTTGTTGACGCAAGGCTAATCGTATTACAGGAGCTGCATCCGTTTCTCTCATCACTCATAGTGTTTCCTCCAGGATAAATCGTATGGGAACGATAACTCGTAGTGTAACTTTTTGTATCAGATCAGCTTTCCAGCTATTTTTGCCGCCTGCACAGTATTCTTCATCAGCATGGTAATCGTCATGGGACCGACGCCACCAGGAACGGGGGTGATACAGGAGGCCTTCTCTTTCACCGCCTCAAAATCAACATCACCGGCCAGGATCGCCTTACCGGACTCGCTCATGCCGATACGATTGACCCCGACATCGATGATCGCAACTCCATCTTTTACCATATCAGCAGTGACCATTTTGGGCACCCCAACCGCCGCAATCAGAATATCGGCACGCCGGCAATGGGCCGCCATATCCTTGGTCCGGGTATGACAAAGGGTAACCGTGGCATTGCCGCCGGGACGTTTCTGCAGCATCAGATTAGCAATGGGCTTGCCCACAATATTACTACGACCAATAACCACCACCTCGGCACCGCTGGTCTGCACACCGCTGCGCACCAACAACTCCAAAATACCATGGGGAGTACAGGGAAGAAAACACTGCTCGCCCAGCACCATCTTGCCCACATTCACAGGATGGAAACCATCCACATCCTTGTCCGGACTGATGGCATAAAGGACATTGGCCTCGTTGATATGCTTGGGCAGAGGAAGCTGTACCAGAATCCCGTGAATCTTCGAATCATTATTATATTTAACAACCAGCGCCAGCAGATCCGCCTCACGGGTGTCGGCAGCCAGAGTCACCTGCTCAGAATGAATTCCGAGGGCATGGGCCGTTTTGTTTTTGGCAGCCACATAGGATTGAGAAGCAGGATCCTCGCCAACAAGAATGGTAACCAGACCAGGGATGATCCCGTGTTTCTCCATCAGCTCGGCAACTTCAACCTTTAACTCTTCACGGATTGCCTTTGCCACTTCAGTACCGCTTATGATCTTTGCTGTCATTTTAATTCCCTCATTGCTTAAAACATATCATTGTTGAAAAACCGTTATGAAATAACCATTACATTTCTTACCATTTCGTTACGGCCCTTATGCCGTTCACGGTAATTCAATGTTCCACTTATTTTATGACAACGGCTTAATATTTTCAGCGTCTATACTTATCTTCCTGCGACCGACCGCGAAAGCTATCCTTAACGCGCCACCATACTGAACCTACTGATGTCAAAAGAGTCAAAACTAACTGGTTTTATCTTTTTTTTCAAGAAGGCAATCGCCTGTTATTCATTTTTTTTTATCTATTTATCAATTTTTTTGAATCTAAGGCACGATCTCTCTCATTTTTCCCTTGAAGATCAGCGCCAAAACAACGATACTCTGCTTGAAACATCATTTTCATGGAGCCCTGTTATTCTTCCGATCGTAAAAACTCTCACCCACTCACCCGAACCATGACCTCTCCCAAAATTGCCAGTAAAGCCGTCCTGCTCCTCTTTGTCATGGGCATCTCCGCCATTTTTCTGTCCATGATGCATCAGTTCCTCATGACTATTTTCATGGCTGCTATTTTTTCAGCACTGCTCAGCCCCCTCTATCACCGACTACTCATTTCGCTCAAAGGTCGGGAAAACGCAGCTTCCCTTTTGACCATCCTCATTATAGTATGTCTTGTCCTTCTACCCATGTCCGCACTCATTGGTGTTGTCGTGGCACAGGCCTTCCACGTCAGTCAATCCGTCACCCCCTGGGTTCAGAAATTTATTGAACAACCCACCATAATCTCTGATTTCCTACATAAAAGTCCCTACTACGATCAAGTTCTGCCCCACCGAGACATGATTCTCCAAAAACTGGGAAACCTGGTAGGTAACACCTCAACCCTGCTCATCGATTCGCTTTCCTCCATCACCAAAGTGACGGTGAACGCGGCCATCATGTCCATCATCATGCTCTACACCATGTTTTATTTTCTCATCGATGGCAAAAAGCTTCTGTACAAGATCCTTTATTACATCCCTCTTGAGAACAAAGACGAACAGCAGCTGCTGCAACGTTTCACTTCAGTTGCCAGGGCCACCATCAAGGGGACTCTCATCATCGGCATTATCCAGGGTACCCTGTGCGGATTAGGATTTGCCTTGGCCGGTATTCCCAGCCCGGTATTCTGGGGCTGCCTTATGGCGGTCCTCTCGATTGTCCCCAGCGTTGGCACGGCCATTGTATGGGGCCCTGCTCTCCTCATCCTGATCCTCAGCAAGGACATTGCCGGAGCCATCTTCATCGGCATTTTCTGCGGTCTGATCGCCGGCAACGCCGACAACCTTCTCCGCCCCCGACTGGTGGGAAAAGACACCGAGATGCATGATCTTTTCATCCTCTTTTCCACCTTCGGCGGCATCTCCATGTTTGGCATCATCGGCATCGTCGTCGGACCGATCATTGCTGCCCTTTTTGTCTCCATTTGGGAGATCTACGGTGAATCCTTTCAGGAATTCCTCCCCGCTGTCTGTTTCACGATGAAAGCAGATAAGCAGTCAGCAGCCCCTGAGGAGAAATCCAGCAACCCACCTGACACCACCTCGGAACATGAGTAATAATTACAGTTTGCATTCACACTGACTTATGTTTATTTTATTTAAAAATTCCTTAATTCCACATGCGAATTTCACTTATTTGCTTGACAAAAAAGCACAAAGAGGAGTAGCTCAATCTATAAAGAGCAGTTAATACTGTTTCAGGCCATTTTAAGGGAAGAACCCCCTGACTGGCCTACGGCAACAGCTGCGCTAACGATTCTGAATTTCGTTACGCCATAGCTTTGGAATAACCATAAAAACATATGGCTAACCTCTCAATAACTCCTATTACTGCATACGGCTTTCAGGCTTACGCCTCGGCTGGAACCAGATTCCAGGGACAGGACAAAGCTGCGCCCTTCGACCCGACCTCGTCAACTCCTGCCGGCGAACAATCAGAAGATCAAATTTCTTTATCCTATGAAGGAAAAATTTTAAGCTCCCGCCAGGAAGCACCCGGAACTTCTGAGCAGGCCAACAAAACAGCAGCAGACACAAGACAAGCAGGTACCAAGGGGAGCAACCAGCTGCCCCTGGATGAGACAGAGCTCCGCCAGGTCCAACAACTCCAACAACGAGATGCCGAGGTAAGGACCCACGAACAGGCACACCTGTCCACCGCTGGACAATATGCGTCAGGCGGTCCCTCCTTTTCCTATCAAACCGGACCCAACGGTAAACGATACGCCGTGGGCGGCAGTGTTCCCATTGACATAGGAAAAGAATCAACGCCAGCGGCCACGATCATGAAGATGCGCACAGTCAAACGTGCGGCCCTGGCCCCTGCCAATCCATCGGCTGCTGACCGCCAGATTGCCGCTCAGGCGAGCATGCAAGAGATGAAGGCCATTCAGGAATTGCAGACAACGCAATTGACAGAAAATCAGGATACCCCCTCAGGGCCAATGGGCAAAAGCAATAACGAATCCCCTGAAAATTTTCCTAAAAATAATATCAAAATCGCTCCCGATTCTGCTTCAGATACCAAAGCACCTTCGAACACCACTCGGGCAATAATGAGCGCAGCGTACAGGGCTATGGCTTCTTTGGCCTGACACTAGACAGACCAAGGCTAAAACCTGACAAAGCAGAGAGCAATAAAAACATGCAGGAAGACCGTTTCAACCAGGATTTTTTCCAGTTCCTCCAGACATCTCCCACTCCTTTTCACGCAGTCTCATTCATGGCCGCGAAATTGCGCGACGCTGGCTTCCAACAGCTTTTTGAGACCGACGCATGGCATCTTGCGCCTGGCAATTCCTATTTCATTATCAGAGATAACGGAGCACTTGCCGCTTTCACCCTGGCCTCAACGAATGTTCAAGATCAAGGTTTCAGGATTATGGGCAGCCATACAGACAGCCCGGCACTCCAGATAAAGCCGCTTGCCGGTAAGACATCACACTCTTTTTTCCAGCTCGGGGTCGAGGTGTATGGCGGACCGCTACTGACCACCTGGTTTGACAGAGAGCTTTCCATTGCCGGAAGAGTGGTCTGCACGACAACAGAGGGTGCGTTACTAACCCTGCTTATCGATTTCAAACGCCCGGTGGCAACAATCCCCAGCCTGGCCATCCACTTTGATCGCGAGGCCAATAAAGGCCACGCCATCGACAAACAAAAAGAACTGGTCCCCATTCTCTCCCAGATAACAGAAGATGACTCGCTAAACCTTTCATCTATTCTTGCCGAACAGATAAAGAAGGAACACTCGGACAAACAGGTTGAAGCCATCATTAGTTTCGACCTGTTTTGCTACGACTGTCAGCCGCCCTCTTATCTTGGGATTGGCAACGAATTTATCACCGCCAGTCGCCTTGACAATCTGCTCAGTTGTTTTGTAGGATTCTCCGCCATGATCGAAACTCTAAAGGATACAAAAGCGGACACTAATCGTCTGCTGATCTGCAACAATCATGAGGAAATCGGTTCTCTCACTGCCGCCGGTGCCAAGGGCTCATTTCTCCACTCAATGCTGGGACGGATCATGCCGGATCCAGTCACCAGAGATCGTACCCTGCGTGGATCATTTTTTATCTCCATGGACAACGCCCACGGCATCCACCCGAACTTCAGTGACAAGTCAGACCCGGAGCATACCCCACTGCTGAACCATGGCCCAGTGATCAAAAGCAATGCCAATCAGAGCTACGCGACCACCAGCATCAGCGGGGCCATCTATAAAATAATTGCCGCCGAAGCTGGGGTTGCCACCCAGGATTTTGTCATGCGCAGCGACATGGCCTGTGGCAGTACCATAGGCCCCCATACCTCAGCACTCCTGGGAATCCCCACGGTCGACATTGGTGCCCCGACACTCGCAATGCACTCCATCCGGGAGATGACCGGCAGCCACGATCCTTTCCTGCTGTGCAGAACGATCAACCGTTTTCTCACCCGGGAACGCCTCCCACAGACTGAAGGATAAACAATGGCGAAACGTTCCCTGAAAACTCTTGTCCACCTGTTCATTATCTGCACCTTGCTTCTCATCCCAATATCCGGACGCAGCGAACTTGCAAGCTCTATCAATAAGTACAAGGATGTCAATCTTTCCGCCGAACGCCTCAACAAAATAGGCCGTTACCATGGCCTCATTGAATATTTTGCCGGCTTCACCTTTTTTCAACCCCGACACAAGGTCAGCCCTGATTTCATTCGCGCCCTGATTCTGGCGGAATCCGATGCCAACCCCATAGCCATCTCCAGCAAGAACGCCAGGGGACTGGGTCAGATTATCCCCAGCACCGGGATAGAAGCCGGCCGTGAGCTCTCAAAGGGCACCGTCGATTTCCATAATATCAGCCGGTCCAGACTAAGCACTCTCAGCGAAGAAGATCTCTTTGATCCGGAAGTCAATATCCTGCTCACCTGTTACCTGATCGCCAAATACAATTATAAATTTAACGGCCACCTTGCCCTTGTACTCTCGGCCTGGAATGCCGGGGAAAACATCAAAGAGTTGAAGCAGGGTCAATACGCCCCCTACCTGGAAACTCATGAACTTATCGGCAAGGTAAACGGCTACTATCTCTGCCTGCTCCAACAAAAGAAAACACGACTGGCTTACAGATAGGATTGATAAAAAGAATTCACCTTCCAAATCGCAGACAAGATTCAGCCATCTCCATACTTCCTCCATAGAACACAACTCCATGCCAACTGATGCACATCACTTTTCTCTCCTGCTGCACACCGTGCGCTCTCTGCTAGGGCCTGACGGATGTCCATGGGACCAGAAGCAATCAACCCTCAGCCTGAAAAAATATTTCAGAGAGGAATTTGCCGAAATTATCACCGCCATCGACAACAATGACCCGGAAAATCTCTGCGAAGAGCTTGGGGACATGCTCTTTCTTGTAATTCTCATGGCCGAAATCAACAAAAAAAATGGTACTTTTACCCTTCAGGACATCCTCAGAAACATCAATGAAAAAATGATCCGAAGACACCCCCATGTCTTTGCCGATGGCGAAAAAGGCACAGAAGAAGAGCTTGAGAAACAGTGGCGAGCCATCAAATCTCAGGAAAAAGAGAAAAAAACAAATTGACACGGCTGAAGAGCCGATGTATTTATACTTATTTTTCTATACGGTGTTGAAGTATTGACACCCCCTGTCCGGCAATGGTGCCAGACAGATACCTCTTCGCTCTTTTCTATAACTTTGACGAGAGCCGAAAATCAGGGATAACAGATCCCGACAATCATGGGTCCACGAGGAGGAACACATGCGCAGGTACGAAACGATCTATATTCTTCGACCAAATCTTGGAGAAGAAGAGATCAACACGATTATTGACAATGCAAATGGTATCATTCAGAGCGAAGGCGGAACCATCATTCACCTTGACCGCTGGGGTCTGCGAAAATTCGCTTATCTGATCAAAAAAGAGACCCAGGGTACTTATATCTATTGTGATTATGCGACTGAACCCGCTGCAGTATTGGAGATGGAGCGGAAATTCAGGATTAATGACGCTATCCTCAAATATATGACCGTCAAACTGGCAAAAGATATCACGGCAGAAAAGATCGAACAGGCCAAGGTTGAGATAGCAACACGCCAATCCGCTAAAGAATCCGGGGAGTCTGAAGAGAATGAGAATTCTGAAGATGATGACACAAACGATTCTGACGAATAAAAACACGATCTCATCCCATTCATAACCAAATAAATATACAGGAAACTCAAATGCCTCCTATAAAACGCGTTTTTGCACGAAAAAAGGTCTGCAGGTTCTGCACCACCGACCAGGAAACGGTAATTGACTATAAAGACTTGAAGACAATACGTTATTTTATTTCAGAGCGTGGCAAGATCATGCCTCGTCGTATTTCCGGCACCTGCGCCACCCATCAGCGACAGTTATGTGAAGCCATAAAAAGAGCACGTCAGATTGCTCTGTTACCCTACACCGGTTCAATACCGAGATAAAAGGAATTCGGGCGTATTAAAACCATGACCCAGGAGCCAGAAATCCCTGACGGGATGAAAATATTCAAACATATCTTCATCGTGACAGGGGGTTTTCTGCTACCCGCTCTACAGAGCGCTGTTTTTGGCTGGATGTATTGTGTTGTACCGTTACTTGTTTTTTACTATCTCTACAGATACGGTTGGAACAGTGGCGGCAAATACCTCCTCCATGGACTACTTATCGCTCTTGTAATAGGGGCGTTATTACAGGTGGCAAGCCAGATGATGCTTGGCCTGACCATGATTCCCACCGGTTTAATATTGGCTCGTTCGGCTTTTCAAGCCGAAACGCCAGCCCTTACAGGGTTCAAGGGGGTTGTTGTTTTAAGCCTGTCATGGTTTCTTTTTTCCGGTATAATTGCCATTATAGAAGGAAGCCATCCCTATTCTACGCTCCTGTTGTCAATGAATCAGGGAATAGATGAGGCCTTGAAGTTGTATCAGGAGAATGAAAAAATCCCGGCAGACTCTTTTTATCTGTTGAGTCAGACCTTTTCGCAGATAAAAGAGAGGATGACCCAATTCATGCCGGCAATCTTGACCAGTATTGCCTTATTTATAGTATGGTTGGCCATGGTGCTCGGCAACAGGTTAGTCACTAGACATACCGGACATAGTGCTTGGCCAGACTATCAATACTGGCATCTGCCGGAGAAGCTTATATGGACAGTCATCGCAGCAGCAATTATGGCTCTGCTGCCTGTACCAATGGTCAGAACTATTGGTTTTAATCTGTTATTGATTGCAAGTGTAATTTACTGTTTCCAGGGACTTTCCATTGCCCTCTTTTTTTTAAATAAGTGGAAAGTCCCTTTACTCATACGTTCCCTTCTCTATGTGATTATTATTTTTCAATCATTGGGAACCATTTTTTTATCAGTGATCGGGCTCGCTGATGTCTGGTTTGACTTACGACATCTAAGTAGTCAGGATTCGAATCAGGAAGATACTTTATAAAGGCATTTCTGCGAATCAGAACGCAAACACCATTAAGGAGCAACACCATGGAACTTATATTGAAAGAAACCATAAGCACCCTTGGCCAGGAAGGTGCCATTGTCATCGTAAAGCCAGGATATGGACGCAACTATCTGCTGCCACAGGGCAAGGCGGTTCTGGCCAACGCCCAGAACAAGTCAATTCTGGACCGTAATCTTGCCACCATTAAGGCAAAACTTGAACAGCAACGTCAGCAGGCAGAGTCACTCTCCAAAAAACTGGCTGGAATCACCATCACCATTGCTCAGCTCTCAGGAGATGATTCCAGGCTGTTTGGTTCCATCACCAGCACCGACATTCACCAGAAATTGGCAGAGATGGACATTGTTATAGACAAGAAGCAGATTGTTCTTGCCGATCCCATCAAAACCCTCGGTGAGTTTACAGTTCCTGTCAAGGTTGGTTTTCAAATGTCCACTGATATCACAGTCAAGATCGTGCCAACTATTGAGAAGGCATAATTGAGTGACGGTTTTGAGATAAACCACTTGCCTACAATATGAACTGCATCTGAATGGTAAAAGCAGTAAGAGGAGTCATAGCGGATGATCATGGAATTCATGTTTGTTTCGTCTCGGTTCCTCTTCAGTATTTTTCTGTGTTTCATTTCTTAACCGTATGACATGCCGTTTATTATAATGTTCCAGTTATTCTTAAACGACAAGTTTGTTCTATCAAGCTCTATTGCTTGCAAAACAACACACCGTATAGGGACCCATTCCTCTTCGGTGTGTTGTTATTTTACACCCTCTTTCTTTCATGGTCAGAATCAAGATGAGTGAGTTCTATTCAATGACCACACCTGCATCAACCGCACCTGGGGGCAGAGTTCCCCCTCAGAACCTTGAGGCTGAACAATCTGTACTCGGCACAATCCTTCTCAAGGATCAATCGCTCGGCACAGTTCTTGAGATTCTGCAACCTGCAAATTTCTATCGTCCGGCCCATAAGCAGATCTTTGAGGCCATGATCCAGCTCTTTGAAAAAAATGAGCCCCAGGATCTGATCACCGTTACCAATCAGCTAAAAAACAGCAACAAGCTCGATGAAGTTGGCGGCGCAGCATACCTTGCCATGCTGACCTCTATGGTCCCGGTTACCTCCAATCTCGCTCATTACGCCAGAATTATTCGTCAGAAGGCTATACTGAGAAACCTGATCCAGGTAAACACCGAGATCGCCTCACGCTGTTATGACGAACAGGGCGATATTGACAGCCTGGTGGATGAAGCGGAACAGGCAATTTTCGAGATTGCCAGTTCCAAAAGCAGCCAGGGCTTTACCTCAATGGGCCAGGCAATTCCTGCCGCCTTTAAAACCATTGAAAAGCTTTATGAAAGAAAAGAGTTGATCACGGGTGCTGCAACCGGATATGTGGAGATGGACAAGATGACCGCCGGTCTCCAGCCTTCTGATCTTATTATCCTTGCCGGTCGCCCTTCCATGGGAAAGACCGCTTTTGCCATGAATATTGCCCAGCACGTAGCGCTGGTCGACAATGTTGGAGTAGGCATCTTCAGCCTTGAGATGTCCCATGAGCAACTGGTCATGCGTTTGCTCTGCTCTGTCGGCCGCATAGATTCCCAGCGAGTTCGTACCGGCAAGTTGCTTCCCGAAGACTGGCCCAAACTGACAAGAGCCGTAGGCATGCTTGAAAATGCGCCCATCTATATTGATGACACGCCAGCCATTTCCGTCCTTGAAATGAGGGCCAAGGTCCGCAGGCTTGCAGCCCAGCATAATATCGGTATGGTTCTCGTCGACTACCTGCAGCTCATGCGCGGCCGTAACTCCATTGAGAATCGAACCCAGGAGATCAGTGAGATCTCCCGGTCACTCAAGGCCATGGCCAAGGAACTCAAGATTCCTGTCTTGGCCCTGTCACAACTCAACCGTGGACTTGAAAGCCGCACCGACAAACGACCGATGATGTCAGATCTCCGTGAGTCGGGAGCCATTGAGCAGGATGCCGATGTAATCTGTTTCATATACCGTGATGAGGTGTACAATAAGAGTGAGGATAATCCGGAAAAGGGCAGTGCCGAGATCATCATCGGTAAACAGCGAAACGGTCCCACCGGCACCTTCAAACTGACCTTCCTCAAGGAATTCACCCTCTTTGAGAACATGAGTCACTACGATGATCCCCATAGCTATTAACCCCCGACTTCGAAAAAGATCTTGCATAACAGCCAATTTCATCGAGAAAAGTCTTACAACAAGTCATAGTCCTTCCAGTTTTTTCTACACCGAGGCCCAAACATGTCCACAACTGCAGAATCAGACAACAGATATGATTTCAAAACAATAGAAGCCAACTGGCAGGAGTTCTGGCAGAAGGATGAGAGTTACAAGGTCTCTGAAGACGACCCACGTGAAAAATATTATGCCCTGGAGATGTTCCCTTATCCTTCGGGACGCATTCACATGGGCCACGTCCGTAATTATTCCATAGGGGACGTCATCGCCCGTTATAAGCGACTGCGTGGGTTCAATGTCCTGCATCCCATGGGTTGGGATGCCTTTGGTCTGCCCGCAGAAAATGCCGCCCGGAAAAACAATACCCACCCGGCGCGCTGGACCTATGACAACATTGATTACATGCGCAACCAACTGCGCAAACTCGGCCTTTCCTATGATTGGGACCGTGAAATTGCTACCTGCAACCCCGGCTATTACCGCTGGGAGCAGCTCCTTTTCCTCCAGATGTACGAAAAAGGGCTCGCCTATCAGAAGAACACTACGGTCAACTGGTGCAATTCCTGCCAGACCGTACTTGCCAATGAACAGGTTATTGACGGGACCTGTTGGCGCTGCGATGAGCTTGTTACCCCCCGACAGATGAATGGCTGGTTTTTCAAGATCACCGATTACGCCGAGGAACTTCTCCGTGATCTTGACAAACTGAGCGGCTGGCCGGACAAGGTTGTGACCATGCAGCGCAACTGGATTGGCAAATCAGAGGGCCTCACCTGTGATTTCAAAATTGAAGGAAGTGAGGAGCTCCTTTCCATATTCACCACCCGCCCTGACACCATCTTTGGCGTGACCTTCATGTCTATTGCCGCTGAGCATCCTCTGGTGGAGGTCCTGCTCCAAGGATCGACGCAGGAAAAAGAGCTCCGGGACTTTATCCACGCCATTATCCAGGAAAAGCAGCAACAGAAGCCTGACGATGAACAGGAGAAAAAGGGCATCTTTACTGGAAGATACTGCATCAATCCCTTTAACGGCGACAAGGTCCCGGTCTATGTGGCCAATTTTGTCCTCATGGGATATGGCACCGGGGCAGTCATGGCTGTACCTGCACATGACCAGCGTGATTTTGAATTTGCCCGCAAATATGACCTTCCCATCAAGCCAGTTGTGATTCCTGAAGGCACAACGCTCACGGGAGAGATGATGGAGGCGGCCTCCATTGATCCAGGTCTGCTGGCCGACTCAGGCACATTCAGCACCATGTCCTCAACAGAGGCCAAACAGGAAATTATCAATTACGCCACAGCGCAGGGTTTTGGCGCACCCCATACCTCCTATCGGTTGCGCGACTGGGGGATTTCCCGACAGCGTTACTGGGGGGCTCCAATCCCCATGATTTACTGTGATAAATGCGGCGTCCAGCCCGTACCTGTGGAGCAGTTGCCGCTGATTCTGCCGGAAGACACAGATGCAGCAGAGAATACATGCGCCCCTCTGCATCAACGCGACTCCTTCCTTACGACCACCTGCCCTGCCTGCGGTGGTGCGGCACGGCGTGAGACCGATACCATGGACACCTTTGTGGAATCCTCCTGGTATTTTGCCCGTTATACCTGCCCACGCCATACCGAAGCCCCCATAGACCGTGCCAAGGCCTTACACTGGCTGCCGGTGGATCAGTATATCGGTGGAGTGGAGCATGCCATCCTTCATCTGCTTTACTCCCGTTTTTTCACAAAAGTTCTCCGCGATCTTGGATACCTCGACATTGACGAACCTTTCACCAACCTTCTGACTCAGGGGATGGTTATCAAGGATGGCTCCAAGATGTCCAAATCCAAGGGCAACGTGGTTGACCCCAATGATCTGATCAACGAATATGGGGCAGATACGGTGCGACTCTTCAGTCTTTTTGCCGCCCCACCGGAAAAGGATCTGGAATGGAATGCCAAGGGCGTGGAAGGTTCCTTTCGTTTTCTCAACCGGATCTATCGCTATGTTATGGGCCACAAGGAGCTCCTGGCCCGGACGACAAAAAAGGAAATCGAGATCCGCTGTGAGGCAGACCAGGCCCTCCATCGCAAGACCCACCAGACCATCCAGAGGGTGACCTTGAACATCGAGAACAACTTCCATTTTAACACCGCCATCAGCGGGATCATGGAACTGTTCAACACCCTGACCACCCTTGCTCCCTTGGAAAGCGACAAAATTCGGGAGCCAGTGACACCTGCTTTGATCCATGAAGCAGTGCAAACAATCCTCCTCTTGCTCTCCCCCATGGTTCCCCATTTCTGCGCAGAATTGTGGCAACAGATTGGTAACCACCGCCCCATTGACCAGGAACAGTGGCCCCAACTAGACATCGAGGCGGCCAAAGAAGAGGAGCTGACTCTCGTCCTTCAGGTCAACGGCAAGGTTCGTTCCCGTCTCCAGGTTCCAGCGGATATCAGTGATGAGGAGATTAAGGAAAAGGCGTTGAACGACGAGAATATCCTGAAGATTATTGCGGATAAACCTGTCAAAAAGATTATTATTGTGCAGAAGAAGCTTGTGAATATTGTTATTTAAGGATATTTTAATAAGGGTTTTGTAATAAAATAACTGTGATATTGAAATATCGTAAACAGCATAAGGTGTCGATCATTCCTGCAACCTCCATGGCGCCCGTGACACTGGGCCATCCTTGGCCTGCGTAACGAAATAGTTAAAGATGTAATGGTTATTTCGTAACGGCTTCTAAAATTATATATTGGAGTAAACTGTTGAAAACAACACTTCGTCTCAGCTCGCTTTTTCTCCTTACAGCCCTGTGTCTTTCTGCCTGTGGGTATCATAGTCCTTATGTCTATACCGGTCCTGAAAAATCCATCTATGTTACTCATTGGAAGAACAGAACGAATGCCCTGCAACTTGACACCAAAATTTATCAGTCATTAAGCCACTGGTTCCAAAAATCCAACTCTCTGAAAGTAATCAATGAAAAGACAGGAGCCGATTTTATCCTTGCCGGTGAGATCCTCTCCATTCAGTTACCAAGCCTATCATATGGGGCCTTTAACAACACTACCGAAGTTAAAGTGATTCTCACCGTCCGCTACATCCTCAAAGATATTAAAACTGACAAAGTGCTACTGGAAGTTCCTGGCGAAACATGGACTCAAGATTCCAGGATAACAAGTAGTTCAACAGCAACCTCTGATAATGAAGCAAAAGCTCTGGCATCCATTATTGACGATCTTTCAGAAAAAATTTACATGAAAGCACTGGATAGATTATCAACGATATAATAATCGATGGGAAATAATTTTTTTTATTTTCTGCTTTCTATTAAAGCAAAAAGGCCATCCCTGAACCCGGATGGCCTTTTTGCTTTCCTCATTTATAATACAACTTATTTCATAACAAGCCTTTCACTATCGCTGAGATTGAGCCGGCATCAAGTCCCTGCCTGGCGTACAACTCAGCCGGTTGCCCTGACCCACCATAAAATTGAACCCCGCATCTCTTAAAGGGGACCGCTTTCCCCGCCTCGGCAAGCACCAGGGCCACCATGGACCCAAGTCCGGTGTCAATATGATGATCTTCAACTGTGACCACTGGCCCATTATCTGCAGCCTCAAGAATGGCATCCTTGTCAAGAGGCACCAAAGAGGCCATATTCAACACAGCCACTGATTTTCCGTCTCTGACAAGCAGGGCCCATGCCTCCATGACCGTTGGGGTGAGCGCCCCGTAGGTAATAATAGTGGCCTCACTACCCCGGCGCAGCCAGTCTGCCTTCCCTGCCTGAAAGGTGTAAGATGCATCATAGAAGGGGGTTCCATCTTCCTTCAGGATCACCGGGGTGATCGAGCGCCCCATGCCCACAAAGACGTTGCCGGAATGGGCGGCAGCATAACGGATAATGCGGTCCGTCTGATTGGGATCAGCCGGCATGAATACGGAAAATCGAAAGAAGTTACGCGTAAGCCCCAGATAATCAATACACTGATGGGTCGGACCATCTTCCCCTACATCCAGCCCCACATGGGTAGCGACCACCTTCACGTTGGTATGATTAAAATCATTGATGCGGGTCTGGTTATAGACCTCAGAGAGGGCAAAGACGCCAAAGGTGCTGAAGAAAGGCACCATACCCACAGAACTCATACCACCAGCCATGCTGGCGGCATGATGCTCCTGAATACCTGCCTCAATATAAGCGCCCGGTGAATGTTTGCGAAAACCTCCCATCTTTACCGATCCTTCCAGATCACAGGAGATACCGCTGATCTTGATTGCTCCGCCAACATTGTTGGCCTCGGCCAGTCCCTGCAGGGCATTGCCATAGGCGGAACGATTATCGGTCTTGGCATCAGCATCATACAGAAGAGGCGCTCCTGTAGAGAGTTCCGGCGCATTGGACACATATTTACGAATGGTATGGGTGGCTACAGGCAGAGCGCGCAAGGCCTCCCATTTTTCCACATCATTTTCAACTCCCAGCTCTTTCAGCGCATCAGCCAGCAAGGTGCGGTTCAAGGGCGAACCATGATACTTGGCCAGGTTTTCCATAAAGGAAATCCCCTTACCCATGGTGGTACGAGCCACAATCACTGTCGGTTTCCCGCATGGCTTGGTGTAGGCGTCGGCCAAGGCGCGAAAGTAGCTATTGTAGTCATGTCCGTCTTCCAGATATTTAACGTCCCAGTTATTGGTGGAATACATGGCCCGGACTGACTGAGGCATGATATCTTCGGTAGCGCCACAGATCTGCAGATGATTCCGGTCAATGACCACAATCAGATTATCGAGCTTGTATTTATTGGCAAAACGAATGGCTTCACAAATCTGCCCCTTCTGCTGTTCCCCATCACCCATAAAGACAATAACTTTGTTTGAACGCCCTTGAATTTTAAAAGCTTGAGCAATACCTACGGCGGTGGACAGGCCCTGGCCCAGATTGCCGGTATCCCACTCAACCCCTGGAACAATGCGCTCCACATGGCCGGGAAATCCGGAACCAGTCCGGCGAAATCCGCCCAGGAAATCCTCCTGATTGAAGTATCCATATTCAGACAGAGTCGAATAAACACCTGGAGATATATGGCCCATGCTGACGATAACCCGATCCCTCTCTTCCATGTCCGGATTCTTGGGATCATGGTTGATACAGCCATAGGTGACAAGCAGCATGTCGAGAGAGGAAAGAGAGCCGCCTGGATGGCCGGAGGCGGCAAGGCTGGTGCAAAGCAGGATGTTTTTGGCACAACGAACGCGCATCTCGCGCAATCCCTGCAATTCTTGACTGGACAATTCACTTGATTGCATATTTAATTGCAGTGGCATATGGTTCTCCAATTATGGTAATAAAGAAACTGATAAAGAGTTCGTCTCTCAGCCAGACTGTCATGGACATATTAAACTGACCTGAAGAAGACAAGATCGACATGAGGGCCTGATTGAGAAATACGCTGAAAAGCATTCTCCCAAATAGCCCTTATTCCTTTCTCAATCACGATGAAAACAGAAACGGAATAAAAGAACTAAAAAAAATTCAAATTACTCTGTTTGTAAAAAAATATCAGCAATAAAAATATGCTTCACATCGCCAACCTGACTCTCGACTCGCCCTTTATCCTCGCACCCCTGGCCGGATACACTGACCTCCCCTTTCGCCAACTTTGCCGGGAGTTCGGGGCCGGAATGGTTGTCTCCGAGATGATCAGCTGCCATGGTCTGGTTTATGGACAGGCCAAAACAAGAGCCATGCTCGCCTCAAATCCTGCGGAGCGACCTGTTGCTTTTCAACTTTTTGGAGCAGATCCTGTCATAATGGGCGAGGCCGCGGCCCTACTCAGCACATTTCATCCTGATTGTATTGATATCAATATGGGCTGCCCGGTCAAAAAAGTAACCAAGCGGGGGGCAGGAGCCGCCCTGATGCAGGAGCCGCAACTGGCAAGAGCAATCCTGACCAGCGTCATCAACAACAGCACGGTCCCGGTCACCGTAAAAACCAGGATCGGGGTGGACAGCCGGAATATCTCAGCAATCTCCTTTGCCAGAATGGTAGAAGATGCCGGGGCAACGGCCATCACTGTGCATGGCCGCACCTGGACTCAAGGGTTCACCGGGACGGCAGACTGGGATGTCATTGCCCAGGTGAAACAGGCGGTGTCTCTACCGGTCATAGGTAACGGTGACATCCACTCCCACGCCCAAGGTCTGGAGATGATGCACCAGACTGGCTGTGACGGGATCATGATTGGCCGGGCAGCGTTAGGCAACCCCTGGGTCTTTTCTCCGGGCGGGAAACCAACCGACCTAGCAAGCCTGATGAATGGTGTCTTTCGCCACCTTGAACTGATCGAGGAATCACTGACGACCGATCACATGCCAGGCGATATCAAGAATCACCTAGGCCGTTATTTCAAGGCACTACCCGAGAGCGCTCGATACCGGAAGATGATCTATGACTGCAAAGACCTTCCTGGCCTGCGCCAAGCCCTTGAATCCATCAGAGCAGGTGCAACAGGCAACAGCAATTGGGAATTAATTCCTCCACAATGACCACAGAGAAATCGCCACTTCATAGTTCATCCCCCCTGGCTGAACGGATGCGCCCTCATACCCTTGACGGATTCGCCGGCCAGGAATCTCTGCTGGGGCCGGGAAAGATGCTGAGTACCGTGATCAGCTCCGGAGCCCTCCCCTCCCTGATCCTCTGGGGGCCACCGGGAACCGGAAAAACCACCCTTGCCAAGATATTGGCGGAATCCACCTCTGCCTATTTTGTCTTTTTTTCAGCCGTCCTCTCCGGGGTAAAAGAAGTCCGGCAGATCGTGGAAAAGGCCCAGGAACTTCTGAAGACAAAAAACAGGGCTACTGTTTTTTTTATCGATGAGATCCATCGTTTCAACAAAAGCCAGCAGGATGCCTTCCTTCCCCATGTGGAATCCGGCCTTTTCACCCTCATTGGCGCCACCACCGAAAATCCCTCTTTTCACGTCACGGCCCCGCTGCTTTCCCGTTGCCGGGTCCTTGTCCTCCATGCCCTTGAACGGGAACACCTGCAGACCATCTTCCTCCGCGCCCTGGATGATCCTGACAAAGGTCTGGGGCGCTATCATCTCCATTTTACCGATGAGTCTCTGGCCCAACTGATCAGTCTGGCAGACGGCGATGCCAGGATGGGCCTCAATATCCTGGAAATCGCAGCCACCCTTGCCCTGCACCGTTTTCAAAATACTCCCGACTCAGAGTCCCCAACCATCACCAGCGACGACGTCGCAGAGGCGGGACAGCACAAATCACTGCGCTACGACAAGGATGGCGAGGAGCATTATAATCTGATCTCGGCCCTGCACAAATCACTGCGCGACTCAGATCCGGACGGCGCCCTCTACTGGCTCTACCGGATGCTGGATGCTGGAGAAGAACCTCTCTATATCTGTCGCCGCCTGATCCGTTTCGCCTCAGAGGATATAGGTGTTGCTGACCCGCAGGCCCTCAGCCAGACCATCAGCTGCCAACAGGCCTTTCAGACCCTTGGCAGCCCGGAAGGGACCCTGGCCCTGGCCCAGGCCGTAGTCTATCTGGCCACTGCCCCCAAAAGCAATGCCCTATACACGGCGGAATCAGCGGTTCGTCACCATATATCCCGCACCGGTTCACTGCCGGTGCCCATGCACCTGCGCAATGCCGCAACCAGTCTCATGAAGAAACTGGGGTATGGCAAGGGGTATCAGTATGCCCATGACCAGACCCAAGGCTTAGTGGAACAGAATCACCTGCCACCGGAGCTTGCGGGCACCAATTTTTATACTCCGACTTCCAGAGGCTATGAAGCGGTGATCAAAGACAGACTCAATAAATGGCGCCAGATCCTTCAACAGCGAAAACAGGAGCATGATGAATCCAGAAAATAATTCCACTTGCTATAGCAATAGTCCCATCAGCAATGTCCTATTTTTTATCCTTTTGCTCACAATCTTACTGGTGCCAGTCACACGACTCCACGCCGCTCCTCTGCAATCTTTTCTCCTCTTTTACTCCAACAATATCCAAGGAGAGACTGAGCCCTGCGGCTGACACTCCAATCAACTGGGCGGGCTGTCCAGAAAAGCATTGCAGATCAAGAATATCACTACCGAACAACAGAAGCCTTATCTCTTCCTTGACTCCGGCAATCTGCTCTTCAAGCAAGCACAAATTGCCGGAGGGCCATCTCGGGAGCAACTGACTGCTGCAGGAATCATCAAGATCTACACCGCAATGAAGGTTGATGCCGTGGCTGTCGCCCCCCTTGATCTGGCGTCCGGCCTGGCATTACTGCAAACCAGCCAGAAACAGGGATTCCCCTGGCTGTCCGCCAATCTTCTTGACCAGAAGGGACTCCCTCTGTTTCAGCCGGTGCGCATCAAAAAAATTGGCAGAATAAAAGCTGGGATCATTGGCCTGACCGGTGCTCTTTCCACTCTCCCCCCAGGCATCACTCGTGCAGAGTGGCAGACAGTACTCCCTGCCTTGATTGAAAAAACCAGCCATCAATGCGACATCCTGATCCTGCTTTCCAGCCTGTCTCCTGCCGAAAATCAGGCGATAGCCCAGCAATTCCCCGCCCTCCACCTCATCCTTGCGGCTAATCTCGGCAGTGGTAACATGAACCCGCAGCAAGTCAACAACACTTTGATCACCCAGACCGATCGTCAGGGAAAATATCAAGGGTTTCTGACCATTGACTGGAATAGAGGCGGCAGATGGGGAAAGGCAAGAGAAGAAGAATTCAACAATCTAAGGAACAGGCTTGGCGCCCTCGACTGGCAGCTCCAGCGCATGGAAAAAAGAAAGGGCCTTCAACAGCCTGACTACATTGAAAAAATGAAACAGGTTGAAAGAGATCGGGAAACGGTGGCCCAGCAGATCAAGTTCCTAGAACAAAGCCTGGCCACTGCCTCAACAGATAAAAAAACGTCCCCCTGTATCTTCAATAATAACTTCCTCGCCCTGCAACGATCCATGCCCGAAGCCCCTGAGATCAAAGCCATCGTCACAGAGATTAAACAGCAGATGAATAGCCTCACTCCAATAAATAAGTAAGAACAAAAGACTCCTTTTTCACCCCTCAAAATAAAAAATCCTGTTCCAGTAAACTGGAGCAGGATTTTTTCTCTACAAAAACTTTCTTAAAGTTTATAGAAAGTTTCTTTCATCTTTCAAATTAACAACCACAGGCCTTCTGCAATGGTGGAACAGTCTGTTTCTTGCGGCTCATCATACCAGGAATCCACATGCAACCATTCTCAATTTTACCATTATAAGCCTGCTCAATCAAAGCAGGCTCATCGGAGAGTACGATCAACTCGGTACCTTCCTTGACAACATCGGTGAGCATGAACAACACGGAATGACGACCGTCCTTCTTGACATCTTCCAAGGCCTTCAACAGGTCAGCACGGATACCGGCAACCTGATCAAGGGCAGCAAGCTCAAGCTGGCCAATACCAACTTTCTTACCGTTCATATCAAAATCCTTGTAGTCACGGAAGACCAAGTCTTTCATGGCATAGCCGTCAATGGAAGATTTAGCGCGAAGCATCTCCATGAACAGACCATCGGTATCCTCAACACCAGCAACCTTTTTCAGATCATCCACTGCGGCCTTGTCATCTGGGGTGCAGGTTGGGGATTTAAAATTCACGGTATCGCTGAGAATGGCTGCCAGCATTCCTCCGGCAATATCCTTAGGAATGGCAACGCCTGCATCCTTGAACATCTTGTTCAGGACAGTGCCGGTACAGCCTACAGGCTCGGCACGGAACAGGATAGGCTGATTGGTGGTGATGTCACCAATTTTATGATGGTCAACAATGGCAACCACCTCAGCAGAAGTGATGTTGGCCGGGGCCTGACCGATATCGCTGAAATCCACCAGGGCAACTTTCAGGCCGGCAGCATCCATCATGGTCTCAGGGGCAGCAAGACCAAAGCGCTTCAGAACTACTGTGGACTCTGGATTGAGCTTATCAGCTTCGATCTGCATGCAGGCTTTGGCTGTCTGGCCCTGAGCATTGAGAAGCGCTGCCAGGGCAATGGCTGCGGTTACTGAATCGGTATCCGGATTAGAGTGACCTACTACACAAATTGTCATCGGGGTATTCCTCCTTACAGAATGAGTTATTTAAATCGACCAGCACGGACGATTTCCTATACTACCTATTATCTACATATCACTGCTGTCTGATAAATGATCAATCATAAATGGCCCGGAGAGCCTCTTGTGGTATAATGAATTTTGCGAAAAATTTTACCATAACAAGAGTATCCGAGCCATAGCCTACTTTAACACAATCCTTAAAGTGACATATCGCTGGACAAAAAAAACCGAGCTGCCTATTTGATATGGCAACCCGGCTAATTCACTTCTGAATCCCGAGGCATTCCGTCCCTGCTTCACAACAGGTTTGGCTTTATTTCATATTGGTGAATGGAAAAATATTGTCACATTCTCGCTACACATTTTGATATTTTTTTACTATATAAAATTTTCTTATTAACAGCAATAAAAAATGAATTTAAATTCATTTTTTATTGCTGTTAATAACGTCTCATATCAATATTATTGCACTGCCGTCTCGTAAATGATCAATAATAAATGGCCAGGAGAGCCTCTTTTGGCATAATGAGTTTCGTTAAAACATTAACCATAACAAGAGTATCCGAGTCATGGCCTATTATAACACAATCCTTAATCTGATTACTGCAATTATTCCGAGACATGAACTTGATTCCTTGGCTGAACAGCATCACTCCGGTCAGAAATTGTTCTGGGAAATTTACAAGACAGCAGTGTCTACATATACAAAATCCAGACTCTCTTCATTTACAATATTCTTTCGCCACAATAGTGCCTTCACCATAGGTGAGTCAAGCAGAAAAACGAGACACAAAAAACACTCATACAATGCCACCTAACTCTATTCCTGTCAACAAAAGCTTCGTGACTTTACTGTGCCCCTCAAGTATATTTTAGGGTTGTTATGAAATAAGCATTATCACCCTGATCAGTTCGTTACAATGGCTATGAATGGCTTAGTGTCATTCGAATCCATAGACGAATGAAGAGCGACCAAATTCTTATACTGGTCACAGTATTCCAAAATTACACTTGTTTATAAACGACGGCTTAATTTATAGAACTAAACCGTCAGCCCTTTTTCCCTCAAACCAAAGGTTCCGTTATGAAATCACCATCCAAGCGGCCCCGGTCACTACTTTTTCCTGCCTTTGTCCTGATACTCCTGACGACAGCTACACTCTGGTTTCTCTTTAACCGAAGAACTCCACCACCTCCTCCAGAGTCATCTGCTGTTTCTGAAAAATTAGAGGCAGAACCGTCAACCGCCCTTACTCACGACCTTTCGGAATCAATCAACCCAACAACACTTTCAATGCCTCTTGGCAAAGACGGACTCCCCCCTGGAGCGCCGGACAACCTAACAGAAAGAACTGACTCCACCCCACTTCCCACTCTGCCAAGCAAAGAACAGCTTCCCTTGGCAACAGAGAGGATCAATGCATTTTACCAAAATATTGACCAGCAGGAATACATCAAGGCCCATCATCTGAGTACCCCAATCAGTATCCATATTACCAGCCTGCTACAGAAAATACTTGATAACCCACCGGTTGTCACTCGCGAGACCGATGACCTGTTAACCATTCTTAAAAACAGTGCCCATTTCTTTCGAATTCTAGGCAAAGACAACATCCTCCTCATTAAAGAGATCTTGAATCAAGACAAAGACAAGATTGAAGAGGTGATGGCCAACTACGCACTCATCTTGACCGAGAAACCTGACTCCCTTGGCAACGATTTGTCTCTCAAAATCCCTGACAATGCCCTGTATGAATATGCCTGTTTCTTCCTCAACACCATGGGGGGAAAATTGTATCTGGCAAGACGGGATTCTCTTTCACGGATGCTTGTCAGCTACTATGCCATTCAGATTATCCATCAGGCTAACATAGAAGAAAAAAATAAATACGGCCTGCAACTGCAACCGGCAATCGACCTGTTAACCTCAGAAATCGAGATAAGTGGCAATCCACTACACTATAAAGAAGCATACCTCGACACATTGTACGATCTGAAAGAAAAATATCAATAAACTGCTTCAAAGACAAGGAGTCAAGAATATGGATACTTGGTATATTGCACTGAATGGTCAACAACAGGGCCCCTTCAATCAGCCCCATATCCAACAAGGACTGGCCATCGGAACGTACACAAAAGAGACGCTGGTCTGGCGCCAGGGTTTTGCTAACTGGCTTACCATTGGACAGGTACCGGAACTGCAGCAGCAAACATTTGCTCCACCAAATCCGCCAACAAACCTTGGTTCCATGCAGGCCCATGAAATCGATTACAAGATTCATGGCAATGAGATGCAATTCGTGGAGATTGAACTTGACCCACGCGAAAGCGTCGTCGCCGAGGCCGGGGCCATGATGTACATGTCAGACGGAATCCAGATGGAGACGGTCTTTGGCGACGGAAGCCACAGCTCTGAGAGTGGCGGTTTCATGGACAAGATGCTGGGAGCCGGCAAGCGACTCATCACCGGAGAAAGTCTGTTTACTACTGTTTTCACCTTTATGGGCCAAGGCAAAGGCAGTGTGGCCTTTGCCGCCCCTTATCCAGGGAAAATTATCCCGCTGGATCTGAAAGACTATAACGGCAAGCTCATCTGTCAAAAATCCGCCTTTCTCTGCGCAGCCAAAGGCGTATCCTTAGGGATCGCCTTCCAGAAGAAAATCGGCGTCGCCCTGTTTGGAGGGGAAGGGTTTATCATGCAAAAACTGGAGGGGAACGGGTTAACATTTGTCCATGCCGGCGGAACCATCATTGAAAAAGAGCTGCAGGCAGGAGAGACCCTGCGGGTAGACACCGGCTGCATGGTCGCCATCACCCAGACAGTGCAGTATGATATCGAATTTGTTGGCGGCGTAAAATCCGCTATCTTCGGCGGGGAAGGATTCTTCTTTGCAACCTTACGGGGGCCAGGGCACGTATGGCTGCAATCCCTGCCCTTCTCACGCCTGGCGGGCCGTATCCATGAGGTTGCTCCTCAGAATAACAGCGGTTTTTCCACCCAGGGAGAAGGGTCTGTACTTGGTGCTCTGGGTAATCTTCTGCAGAAATGATAAAAAAGCAGTAAGTGATCAACTTTCAACGTCGGACATCTTGTCAAAATTATGACAGCACGTTAACCGTTGAGAGTTATACACAACCGTAACATAACGGTTATCTCGTAATGGCTCTTTAACCTTCCTCCTCAATAAAACGGCGCATTCCCTCACTAATGGAGAGGGCCGTGGCCAATTTATCCAGCCACGCCCTCTCCTCTACCGTATCCACAACAACTGCGGATACGGCAAGGCCGTACATGGTCTGGGCGACGCGCGGATCAGAAATACCTGCCACCAGATGTTCAATGGACTTGGGGTCATGCATCTCCGCCAGGATAAAACGTTTTTCCTCCTGACTGATCCCCTGCCCCTGTAATTTTTCCAATACCTTCCCTTCCTCTTCACTGTCCATTCTGCCGTCCGCATGGGCTGCTGCAATCATCACCTGAATTAAGCGTAGGGCAAGATCCTCATCCCACCCGGATGCGACCTGATCTTTGAGCGGATTCACCGCAACACCCGGCAGTGGTGGCGGAACTGATACATTTTTAGCAGAAGAAGATGTGGCGACATAGGCCATACCCGATGGAGGTGTAAACGGTGTCGAAGAAACAGGAGGTGGCGCCATCTCTTGCTTGCTCTTCAATATCTCATAAGCGCCGACACCGAGACCAATTGCCGTCATAAGCCCTTTCCCTGACAACAGCGTTGAGGTCAGAGAGTGCATCATGCTGCCCCCCTTATGTTTTTTCTGTTTTTTATACCCTGTACCAGAGCCAACCATCTCCGCCATCATCTTTCCTAACAACTGTTCCGCATTGAACATAACACCCTCTCCTCTGATCGGCTGAAAAGCCGGTTTTTCTTTTTCTTTTCCTGAATTCGCTGTGCGTACAAAGCGTCCAACAACTACCTATAACTCTGTTTCCATTTCCACGGAGGCACTGGCTTGTTATCTTGCCATAACCCACGTCTGGCCGACCTGGCCTCTTTCTCCAACTGCCGCCACTCGCGGCAAATCGGTTCCTTACAATAATAGATATGCACCCAGGCCAGCCCCTCCATGATCAAGTCCTCATTGAGTGAGCGCCCTCCTACCTCAACCAGCGCCACCAAACGACCATATTTGTCCCATGTCTTTGACTGCAATTCTACCTGGCGCCCTTGGACATGCTGACGGGTGAACTCCCGAGCTTTATGGGAAAATCGCTGCTGCCATTCAGGAGTATCAATCCCCCACAACCGGACACGAAGTTTTTTCCCCAGGTGCTTAACTTCAATCGTATCGCCATCAATGATTTTAATGACAGAGACAGAGAATAGTGCATCAGAGTCTGAACTTGCCCGGCATGACTCATATCCTTGAAAAAAGAAGACGCAGGATATCATGAGAAGAAGGCCATAAGTCCATGACCGAAAACGCGGAAGATAATACTCTCGCTCATGGACATTCTCAAACATCATAGATTTCTCCTCTTTCTCTATCAAAAGATCTTCCCCGGCAACAATATACCACTCTTCATTGACATCCTCTCCAGATCGTTATAATTACAGAAGAAAGGTGGCATCTTGTTTCTCTTTTTGATATGATACCAGTATTTATTGACCATCTATGTAAAGTCATAGATTCCGACCATAATCCCGACTGTCACTTTTTCTCATTTTCACCTTTCAGTCTGGAAATAATATAGAAGTATATAATGACTCTGCCTCTTATCGCAACAACATAAAAATATGCAAGCTCCCTTCACCATACTTCTTGCGGACAATGATCTTGAAAAGACAGACATTCTCAACGAACAGGTTAAGAATAACAGTGCTTTTGCTTGCATACACTACAAGACTGAAAAAGAACTTTTTTCCATTCTGAACAAATCTTTACCCCAAATACTTTTCTACGATTTGACACTGCCAGGGACGGAAAACAGACTCGCACTGCTGCAGAAAATTCACACAGACTACCCCGAGCTGCTGATCATCGCCGTTATTCCAAATGGAGCAGAAGATCTTATTGAGTTTATACTGCAGCTTGACCTCTTCTTTTATATCCATAAGCCCTATGATCCAGCCGAGATCTGTATCGCTTTAAAACGCGCTCAATCGATACTCAGCCGACGTATCCCCCCCAACGCAGTTCCCGCCACAAAAGAAAAAAATTCGGCATCTTTCTATGGTTTAATTGGTCAAAATCAGCACATGCAACAACTCTTTGAGCTGATTACCAAGGTGGCCGAAGACGAATTCGCAACGGTTCTTATCAGAGGTGAATCAGGGACAGGAAAAGAATTGGTGGCCAAGGCTATTCACACACATAGCAAACGGAATAATAAACATTTTGTACCGGTGAACTGTGCCGCCATCCCAGACGATCTTCTTGAAAGTGAGCTTTTCGGATACACCAAAGGCGCCTTTACCGGTGCCACCCAAAATAAAAAAGGCAGGATAGAATACGCCGATGGCGGTACCCTTTTTCTCGATGAAATTGGTGACATGAAGCCCTCTCTCCAAGCAAAGCTGCTGCGCGTCTTACAGGAGAAGGAGTTTGAGCCGGTGGGCGGACTCAAGGCCTGTCCGGTGGACACCCGAATCGTTGCCGCCACCCATTGTGACTTGGAACAGCTGGTCAGCGAAGGGAAATTCAGAGAAGACCTGTATTACCGCCTCAGTGTCATCCCTCTGTCCATCCCCCCGCTCAAAGAAAGGAGGGATGACATCCCTTTGCTCCTTGAAGCCTTTATTCAAACATACTCAACGAAGCGCGGACGGGAACCTCTTCGCTTTGAACCCACAGCCATAACGGCTCTGATGAGCTATGAGTGGCGTGGAAATGTGCGCGAACTCGAAAATCTGGTTCAACACATGTCTATTCTCTTCAGTGGTAAAGATGTAGGTTTCGAAGATCTACCAGAAAAATTTACAGTGGATTTTGATCCATCCACCTCTGTGGAGCCACCACCATCACCTGACACCACTACTCCACAACAGACGGAACAGACAAAGAATGGAACCCTCTTGCCCCCCCCTGGTACTGATGTCAGTTGGGAGAGCGGACAAGTGGATTTCAATGAACTGATTAATGATTTTGAGAGACAATTGATCATCCAGGCCATGAAGTTTTCCAGCGGAAATAAAAAAGAAGCAGCCAGACTCCTCAATTTGAAGCGAACAACCTTGCTGGAAAAAATAAAAAAGAAAGAGATACAGGACAACTGGGAGTAGTCAGGAGGGACAATAAGAGAGGGGGATTACGCGGCAAGCTTGATCGAAATATTTTCAATTTTCTCCGCAATATCATCATTGGACGCGGGGGTCAAAAGGATATCATCCACACCATACTTCACCGCCGTTATCACCTTGGTGCGAGTCCATCCCGGACCGGCAGCAATCAGGGGCAATGAACTGGCAGCGTTTATTTTGATGGCCACCGCAAAACCCTTTTCATTTACATTCGTCATCACCAGGAAAACAGTCTTCACCTCACCAGGAAGATAATCAGTCACATTTTCCTTAAAGGAAAGGACCTTCACTGTCAGATGACGCTGTTCAAGGATATCAGTAATTTTTTCCGTCTCCCGCGCGTCATCGCTCACCACCAGGACATCAATGGCCCGCCCCAGCGACTCCGTTGTTTCTCCCTCTGCCGAACCTGCCTTGCTCTCTGGTACTTGCTGAGCAACAGCTCCTTCCTCTTTTTGCACAAGTCCATCGAGCTGCAACATGGCTGCCGGGAAAAGCATCTGGATTTTCCCCAGTGCCTTGCCGCCAATGCTCAGAGAACTACTACTCATATAATAAAACTGATTGAGTAGAGGGGTATCAGATTCAGTCTCAACTTTCAAAGGTAATACTTTTTCAAGACCGGTCTTCACAAAACGAATCTTCTGGGTATACTGCTCTTCAAAAATCGAAGTATAAACTCCAGATATAATATTGGCAATCTCACCATAGGCATCTTCAGTGTCTTCGCCAAACTCTTCATCCATAACCGCTCTTTCAAGTTCGACCGGTGGCAGCATAATAAGAGTGCCACCAATGTAGATGGCATCTTTCAAACCTACGAAGAGATAACTTTTATACTGTATCTCGCCCACCACATCCATATGCGCGAGGATCTGTTTGCCTGAGGCCTCATCCAGAAAAAAATCCTCTTTACTGACCAGCCGACACTCCTGATCACTCAACACGACTTCCACTCCAAGCAGAGCACCTACCTCACTCCCCATTTTCTGATGGCAAAAACCCAGTAGGGTATCTACAAGCTTCCGTTGTTTCTTGACGTCAAATTCAGGTTTCACCTCCTTGACGACCTGCGGTTCAGAAATCACGGAAGTTTCTCCGGGACCGCTGCTGCCAGCAGACTTCTCTGCGTTGTTGTTTTCCTGTTTCGGTGTCGCAACCGTGGGTGCAGCCTCAACCGTTGGTTCATCCTTTTCCAATCCAAAACTTGCTGCCGGCAGAAGCATAACCAGATTTCCCATCTGCCGATTATTGAGGTTCATACCGCTGGTGACCTGATAATAAAGCTGATCAGGTACAGGGTCATCGGAACCGACATCTACTTTAACAGGAATAATTACTTCCTGGGTTTTTCTTACAAAACGACAACTCTCAGGATACATCTCCTCAAAAACTTTGGTGTAGGACCCTGCAATAATATTGGCTATTTCACCATATGAATCTTCAGCATCTTCATTATAATCTCCAGCAGCGACCATCTCTTCCAACGAATCATCCGGCAGCATTATCAATGTGCCGCCAAGACGAATGGCATCTTTCAGCTCAAGCAGAAGACAACCCAACCCTTGGACATCGCCAGTGACATCCATCTTAACCAGTACCTGTTTACCTGAGAGCTGTTCAAAGGCATCTTCTTTGGAGATAAACTGTTTCTGAGGGGCAGAAAGGATAAAAGTCGCGCCAATGAGACCACTGACCTCATCCTGAATTCGTTTCGCGACAGATTCAAGTATCTTATCAAATTTTTGTTGCACTTTTTTCATAAGATATACGGATAAAACCAATAGAAAGGAATTAAAAGAACCAGAATGGTCATCTTGTTATTATTCTTATCGGCAAACAAATAAAATAATTAATCAAGAGATTGCTATATAATGGATTGATCTGTGACATCTTACTTAACTGTTCACAATATATTTGATTTCCACTAGAAACTGCCCATCCACCATATCAAAAGGTACTGCAACCCGTCTCGCTCCCAGCATCCCGGTAACCCGAAATGATTCACCAACAACTGAGGAAGGGATAGCGAGTTCAATCTTCATGTCATATCCGGCAAAAGCAACCTTCAGGTTTCCAGCCACCATGTTGGCAATTTCACCAATGGCATCCTTCACATCGTCATTCAACTCATCAACATCCATACCAAGGAAACCACCGGTAATGGCCATGGCCACGGTTGCAGGACAATGCACAGCCAGCATTCCCCGGATATCACCACCCAAGCCAAGCATGGAGGTAATATTTGATAATACCTCCCCACCTGGTCCTTCCACAGGATCTCCGACATTAAGATCCATCATCAACATGGTGGAAAATATATCCGTGGTGGCGTCTATAATATCCTGCCCTATATTCATTATTCCATTTTTCCTTACTCAATAAAAGTCTTAATCACATTTACAGAAAGATTTACTTTTCCAACTGTAACTCGACCACAAAATCACCTTTCTCAGTTTTAAATGGCAAGATCACCAGATCAACATTGGTGGTGGCCTTAAAACCATATTCATGACCAGAAATGGTTGAGGGAAGAGAAAGATCAATATCTCTCCCCTTTTGGCTCAGAATAGTTTTCACATTGCCCCCAAGCATATTGGCAAGTTCTCCCACTGCATCCCGAACATCATCGTTTATCTCATCAACATCCATACCCAGAAAGCTACTGGTAATGGCAATGGCCACAGGGTTAGGAATATGAATTGCCAACACCCCTTTATGGGTCCCCGCCAGCCCTATCATGCCGGTTATAGAATCCGTCAAGGCTCCACTCGCTTGCAGAGGAGGCCCGGCGACAGAGATATCCATCATCACCATAGTTGTAAAAATTTCTATGGTCGTCTCAATAATATTTTCATTAATATCCATAACACACCTTTTTATTTGAGAAACGGGCCAAGGATCTCATTCACCATATCCGGGGTGAATGGTTTTTTAATCGCCCCTTTCGCTCCTAAAGCTTTTGCCTCACCAATAATGTCTTCTCCGGTCTCGGTAGAAATCATAAAAACCGGGATATCTTTCATATTAGCGCGGTTAGCTTTTTCCCTGAGAAAGGCTATCCCATCCATATTCGGCATGTTGATATCACTGAGCACAATATCCACAGACTCCTTTTCAAGCACTTCCAGGGCCAGTAAGCCATCAGCAGCCTCAAAGATATTGGTAGCGTTGTCAATAGGAGACCTGAGGAAAAGCCCTCCCGATTACATTTCTATGCGTCAAAGCCGTTGTAGTAATAAGCCAGTCGAACCTTGGTGACATTAAGGGCGCCGCTCGGGCTCCACTTGC